>JAEEGF012226082.1_pt1 | contig 36355 bp, 24 predicted proteins | sample 9134171 | NCBI WGS metagenome assembly JAEEGF01 (sample SAMN16246542, study PRJNA631951) | gut metagenome | biome: gut microbiome; feature: rumen; material: AP-attached | host: Bos | place: Iran: Karaj | collected 2018-10 | reverse complement strand
GGGTGATGGTCACGAAATGCTGCATCAGCTTCGCGCCGCCGTAGATGTGCTCGCCGATGGCGGCGGCGTCCGCGTCGTTGGAGAGCGTGACCGGCAGTCCGAGGATGTCCTGGAGCATGCGGCAGATTGGGATTTCCTCCTTCATCCGCAGGTTGGCGGTTTCCGCGCCGATGCAGCCCGTGTCGAAATGGGCGTTGGGGGCGCCGATGCCGACGCCGCCGACCTCCGTGAGGCCGTTTTCCCGCAGCAGGGCGGTGATGGCCTCCGCGATGTCCAAAATGTAAGGACGGTGGTCAACGTAGTCCCAAGTCTTCAAAATCTTGTGTTGCAGCACTTTGCCGTCGGGATTCACGAGTCCGATGTCCGTGTTGGTGCCGCCGATGTCGATGCCTATGGCCAGTTTGTTCATAATTCCGGTGTTGAAATGAGGGATTTGGGGCTATTTTGCCTCGCCGACCTTGGTGGTCAGGCTGATGAACCCGAGGTTGTCAGCCTTCTCGGCGCGGCGATAGACGGTCAGCGTGTATTTGCCCGGCACTTTGAACTTGCGCTCGGGATACACCAACACATCGACTTCCGCGTTGCTGCCTTCACCGGTGAGCTGGATGTCGGGGTTGTCTTTGCGGCTGAGCAGGAAATGGCTGGTGGAGAATGATTTCATGCCGTCGGGGGTGCTCAGCGTGAACGACAGCGGGATGTCCTGCAGGGTGGCCACGGCCGTGTCGTAAACCAGCGAAACCAGCACGTCGTAGCGCTTCGCGGTGTCTTTGATGTCGAAATCGAAGTCCAAAACCTCCTCCTCGAACGCCCAGTTGGTGTTCGGGAATGCGTGCGTGTTCTCCGCCAACCAGTTGCGGTTCGCACGGCTGCCGTTGTTGCAGGAAACCATGGTGAAAGTCGTCAGCAGGGCGGCTGCGACAACCAAAAAAAATTGTTGATAAAATATCTTTTTCATACTTCTGGATTTCATTTTAATATCGTACTTTTGCCCTCCGTTTTTCCGTTCGGAAAGCGACGGCAAAAATAACAAATTTAAGATGGCAAAACAACAAAAATATTACGTGGTTTGGGTGGGTGAGAAGCCCGGAGTATATGACAACTGGAACGACTGCAAGAAGCAGGTGCACCAGTTCGAGAACGCCAAGTACAAGTCTTTCGAGAGCCGTGCCGAGGCGGAAGAGGCTTTCAAGCAGGGTTATGAGAAGTATTACAAGAGCCATCCGTCGCCGAACAATTCCGCCAAGCAGCTGCTCTTGCTCCAGGACCAGCCGAAGCCGATCCTGCGCAGCCTTTCCGTCGATGCGGCGTGGAATTCCGTGACCAAAGTGATGGAGTACCGCGGCGTATATACCGAGACGGGGGCGGAATGGTTCCACAAAGGACCGTTCCCGCGCGCCACGAACAATGTGGGCGAGTTCTTGGCTATCGTGCACGGCCTTGCCCTCATCAAGCAGAAAGGCTACGACATCCCCATCTACACCGACAGCATGACCGCCTTGTCGTGGGTGCGCAAAAAGAAGCACAATTCGGTGATTCTGCCGACCGCCGAGAATGAGGAGGTCATCAATCTGTTGGAACGGGCGGAGAACTGGCTGCGGAACAACACGTATGAAACGCCCATCTACAAGTGGAACACTCCGCTTTGGGGCGAAATCCCCGCCGACTTCGGACGGAAATAGCTTTTGGCTTTTGGCTATTAGCTGTTGGCTGGCTTAATCGTGGTCGCGGCGGTTCTCGCACTCGCAGATGTCGGTGAACAGGATGTCGGTTTCAGGCAACAGCTGTTCCATCGCCTCATATTCCCATTTGGTGAGTGGTATTTGCCGTAAGTCCAAGATTTTCAATGTTTTACTAATGCCGCTGATAGAGTGGGGGAGTACGTAGAGCGGGTTCCCCCAAGCGTCGATGGTGGCGAGCTGGTGCAGGTTGCCGATGGATTCGGGCAGTTCTTCGAGGATGTTGCGGGAGACGACGAGCGTGCGCAGGTCGGTGAGCGCGCCCATCGTTTCGGGCAGCCGGAGCAGTTTGTTGTGGTCGATGTTCAGGTATTGCAGTTTGGTGAGCTTCCCGATGTTTTGGTTCAGGCGACACAGTTTGCAGCTTTTCACGGTGAGCTCACGCAGTTCCGTCAGCTGGAATAACTCTTCCGGCAGCGAGTCTTTGTTGGCCAACTTCGTGATTTTCAACCGATAGACCGGTGTTTCCGCTTTCAGGGCCGCCTCCACGGAGGTATAGACCGTGCCGTCGTCGTCGGGCGCGTACCGTACGAGCGTCTTTTGCGCGTGAATTTCTGGCAACCAGAATGTCAGTATGAAAAGAAATACGATTTTACAAGGCTTGTCCATGGCGATTTGCGGTTATAGAACGTGTTTTTTGTTGAGGATTTCCAATCGTTGCGGCAGTGTCATCGTTGTGAAGACGCGCCATCCGTTGGTGCCGTGCGGATTCTTTTTCGCATAGGAGAGGTCCGACTCGAAAACATAGGCTTCCATTTCGAACGGATTGGTGTAATAGGCGACTTTCGTGCCGTGACGAAAGGGTTTGTTTTTCAGAAAGTAGTAGAGGTATCGGAGGTAGAAGAAAATCCACGAGTCGTGGGTGGAAACGGCCTGTTGGACGTGTATCCATTCATGGTGCAGCATGATTTTGCCGGACTGTGAGTTGCGCGTTCTCGCCCAATTTTTAGCGTTGCTGTCGCGAATGAGTATTTTCCCGAAGAAAGTGATGGCGAAATACCCTTTCGGGGGCAGGAAACGGTTGGTCTGCACCGTGATGCTTTGGTATTTGCTCGGACGTCTGACCACTTCGGCTAATCTTTCTTCACAATGGAAATGTATGTGTAGATGGGGTAGTGGTCGGAAGCCGTAAGTTCCTTGCACACTGTGTATTGGAAATCGTTGAATTGTTTGTCGTGCGCGATGTAGTCGATGCGGTAGGCGGGGAAATTGCCGCCCACGTACGTGGTTCCCGTGCCTTTGCCGCTGCCTCGGAACGAGTCTTTCAGCCCCTGCATGATCTTGTTGTAGCTGAAGGAGGCGGGCGAGTCGTTGAAATCGCCGCACAAGATGACGGGGTAAGGGCATTCGTTGATGTGCGCGTGCACCGTTTTGGCTTGTTTCTGGCGCAGTTCGTAGGCCAGGGAGATCTTTTGCGACAGTTTCTGCGCCTTGTTGTTGAACGAGGAGTCGTAGTTCCCCGCCTTGATGGCCCTTCCGGTCTCGTAGTCCGCGCTGTCGAGGTGCATGGAGGCCAGGTGGATGTTATAGACCCGCAGCGTGTCGCCGTTGAAACGGATGTCCACGAACATGGATTTGTTGCTGGAGGACTCGGTGGTGTCCACTATGCCGCCGCCCACGATGCGGTACTTGCTGAATATGGCCATCCCGAATTGGTAGCCCAGTTTGTTCCGGTAGGGGAGGAAAACCTTGCGGGTGCGTTCGTTGTCCTTGATGTTCAACGCGTTAAGGATGGCTTCGGTGGAATTGAAGCCCGATTTGCCGGTGTTGTCGTAGCTGTATTCCTGGATGCAAAGGATGTCGGGCATCTCGTTTTGCAGGAAATGGGTCACCTGCCGGTTGAGCGAACGTTGGTTCTCGTCGTAGATGTTGAAAGCCTTGGCGTTGTAGCTCATCACTTTAAGGCAGTTGACGCAGACCTCGGGCTTGTCGATTCCTCTGAGCTGGAAATGCTTGTCGATGTTGTTCACATTCAACAAGATGACGGAAACCGGTAGCAGCGCCCAGGTGAAATCCACGACCAGCCAGACGACGGTCAGCACGAAATTCGCGATGAGCAGATAGGGGAAAAAGAGTCCGCAGTAGGCAATCGTGCTGGAGACGGACGGAGGGATCAGCTTGGCCAGGAATGCGAAAAAGAGGGCGACGGCTGCGAGGATGGAGATGACGAAGAGCAGGAATTTACCCGCTTTTTTCAGTTTGTTGCCTTTTTTCTTCGCCATGACTATTTCTGAGAGTGTTGGAACAGGATTTTTTTCTCCTCGGCGGTCAGCGAATCGTAGCCGCTTTTCGAGATTTTGTCCAAAATGCTGTCTATGAGTTCTTTCTCGGCCTGTTTGCGGGCGTTGAATTCTTCATCGCTGAGCGGGCGGCCGCTTTCTCTCGACACGTAATATTTTGACTTTTTGGATGTTGTGGTGTCTCCCCGTTTTTGGAACGGCCATCTCCACTGCTGTCTGTCGCTGGAATCGCTCCCGTTGAACTGGTAGTAGGTCTGTTCCCGGTTCTGGCGGTTGTTGCGGCGCCAAAGCAGGATGAGAATGATGCCGAAGATCATGCCGCCGAGGTGGGCGAAATGCGCCACGCCGTCGGGGGTGCCTGTCACACCGTACCACAGTTCAATGGCGCCGTAAATGATGACAAACCATTTCGCTTTGATGGGTATGAGGAAGTAGATGTAGATGAGGTTGTTCGGAAACAGCATCCCGAAGGCCAGCAGCACACCGTACACCGCGCCGGAAGCGCCGATCAGCAGGGAGTCGCCCACACCGCCGGTCGCGAACATGATCACATAGTGCGTCAAGGCCGCCCCGATGCCGGTGATCAGGTAGTAAATCAGGAACTTCTTGGTGCCCCACTGGTTCTCCACCGCGGCCCCGAACATCCAGAGCGCGAACATGTTGAAAAACAGATGCATGAAGTTCGCGTGCATGAACATGTAGGTGATGAATTGCCACACCCGAAAGTGCGGCGCGGTGAAATAGTGAAGTCCCAGCCAGGTGTTCAGGTCGATGATTCTCGCACGAAGGAACACGATCGTGGCGAAAAACATTAATGTATTGATGATGAGCAGGTTCTTGACACCTTTCGGCAAGATGTTGAAACCGCCCAGTCCGATTTGTCCGTTGTTCATCTGTAATTGGTTATTGGTTAAAATGAAATCGGCGGCAAAAATACGCAAAAAAAATTACTTTTGCCTCTAAAAAAAACGAGTGCTTTGTAACATACAACTTCCTGATAACAAGAGCCTTCGGATTCGGCAAATGGTGAGGGCTTACGTGCTGCGGGGCGAAATTCCGTCGGAATGCGGTGCGGATTGCCACGATGTGCGCGTTACGTGCCGCGCATTGCGCACGATTGCGGCCGCGCAACAAGGGTTTGCGCCGGCGACTGTGACTGTCGATGTGGAGGACTGCGGCGCGGCGTACCGTTTCCTTATGCCGTTGCTCGCGCTCACCCCCGGCCGTTGGCGGCTCACGGGCACCCTGCGGCTGCTGCAACGCCCGATAGCCCCGCTCGTCTCGACCTTGCAGTCCATCGGCGCCGCGGTGGAGTGGGAGTACGATGGTTGGCGTATAGACGGGAAACATCTGAAAGCCAGTGAATTGGAGATGGATGCGTCTCTTTCTTCCCAGATGGCTTCGGCTTTGGTGTTGGCGGCCCCGCTCTTGGATCTCCGTACTTTGCACCTCACCACCACGGACATCCCGTCCATGTCGTATTTGCGGATGACGCTGGCCTGTATGAGGGATTATCCCGTTCGAGTTTCCGGCGTTTCGGCTCCCGACGGTCCCCTCGGCGCATCCGGTGACTGGAGTGCCGCGCTGTTTTGGTTCGCCTTTGCCCGACTGCATCCCGAATACTCCTTTTCCCTCGCTCCGCTGTCGTTGGAGTCGGTGCAGCCAGATTCCAATATTTGCAGATGGTTCAGCGATTTAAATGTTTCTATTTCAAGTGATGGTTCAAGTATGAAAATACAAGCGATGCCCTTGGAAAAGCGGGCGGGTCTGGTGCTGGATGTGCGTGACAACCTCGACACCGTGCCGGTCATGGCGGCTTTGGCTTGCCTGCTGCCTGCCGACATCACGTTCGAGAATGTGGGGAATCTGCGCTATAAGGAATCTGACCGGTTGCAGGCGTTATGCACGCAGTTGTCATCCTTTGCCGAGATCGCGACTTCCGGAAACACCTTGCGTGTCATCGGGAAGGGCGTCCCTGCAAGTTTGCCGCTCTCGTTCGACACGCTTCACGACCACCGCCTGGCCATGGCCTTCCTGCTTTTCGGCGAGAAGAGCGCCCTCAACGACACCGATTGCCTGCGGAAATCGTACCCGCAACTGTTAATGGAGGTTGGGAAGTTGAGCAGTGAGCAGTGAGTAGGGAATAGGGAATAGGGAATAGGGAATAGGGAATAGTGAGTAGCCATAGTCTAAGTCATAGTTTAAGTCTAAGTCATTTGTCATGGTCATAGTCTAAGTCTAAGTCATTAGTCTAAGTCTAAGTCATTAGTCTAAGTCATAGTCATAGTCTAAGGATTCACATCTCTCGCCAGTGAAAAGCCAACAGCCAACAGCTAACAGCCGAAATCATTTTTTTATCGCGCCATATCAAAAAAAGTGTATTTTTGCCGCCGATTTAAAATTGAAAAATTATGTCTGAAATTTTACAAAAAGTACAGTCCATCATCGCCGTCAAATTGAGTGTCGATGTGGCAGATGTAACTCCTGAAAAGAGTTTCACCGCTGATTTGGGAGCCGATTCCCTCGATCAGGTCGAATTGATCACGGAATTCGAGGATGCTTTCAGCATTAAGATTCCGGAAGAAGATGTTGACAAAATAACAACTGTGGGTGACGCGGTTGCCTATATCGAAAATCTTCTTGCTTCCAAATAAGATATTTTAGTTTACAAGATACGTTTGTGATGAACCTCAAACGCGTTGTTGTAACAGGAATTGGCGCCTTAACGCCAATAGGAAATAATGTGGCTGAGTACTGGGAAGGCCTTTTGAAAGGCAGGTCCGGTGCCGGCCACATTACGTATTTTAACACAGAGAAATTCAAGACCCGGTTCGCCTGTCAGCTGAAGGGCTATGTCCCTGAGGAGCACTTCACTACGAAGGAACTTCTGAAGCTGGACCGCAGTGCGCAGTACGCCCTTGTGGCCACTGAGGAGGCTCTCGCGGATGCGCGGGTGGACCTGGAAAAAATCGACAAGGAGCGTGTCGGGGTGGTTTACGGCACCGGCATCGGCGGGCTGACCTCTTCCGAGGAGGCGGTGCAGCAGTTCATGATGCAGGACCGGAACCCGAGGTTCGGCGCGCACCACTTGTTGCGTGTCCTGGCCAACACCGTGTCGGGCAGCATTGCCTTGAAATACGGTTTCACCGGACCGAATTACATCACCACCTCCGCTTGCGCGTCGTCGGCGAACGCCATCGGCGACGCTTGTTACGCCATCGCGCTGGGCAAGTCGGACATGGTGGTCACCGGCGGCACGGAGTCGTCCATCATCGAGCTGGCGGTGGGCGGTTTCAACTCCATGCGTGCCTTGTCAACCCGCAACGACGACCCCGAGCACGCCAGCCGTCCTTTCGACAAGGAGCGCGACGGCTTTGTGATGGGGGAGGGGGCGGCGACGCTGGTCCTCGAGAGCGAGGAACACGCCCGTGCCCGCGGCGCCCGCATCTACGCGGAAGTCACCGGTGTGGGGATGACCGCCGACATCTACAATATCGTGGCTCCTGATCCGGACGGGAAGGCCGCCATGCTTTCCATGCGGAACGCCTTGCGCAGCGCCGACTTGAAACCGGAAGATGTGGACTACATCAACACTCACGGCACCTCCACGCAGCTGGGCGACCTCTCGGAGTGCCGCGCCATCGAGAAACTTTTCGGGGACCACGCCCCTAAATTGGCCATCAATTCCACCAAATCCATGATCGGGCATCTGTTGGGTGCCGGTCCCGCCGTCGAGAGCGTGGCTATCCTCTGCTCGATGCGCGACAGTTTGGTGCATCCTACCATAAATCTCGAACATCTTGATTCTCGCATCCCCTCCAACTGGAATTTTGTCTCCAACGGGGCCATCTCCCGCGAGGTCAACGTGGCCATGTCGAACTCCTTCGGCTTCGGCGGCCATAATGTCACCTTGCTGTACGTCAAATACAAGGAGTGATTTATGTCGTTGACGGACAGGCAGATCAGAACTTATTTCAAAAACATTTTCGGGTTTCGGGTGCGTCATGTCGATTTGTACCGAACAGCTTTGATGCACCGTTCTGTCAGCGGGCTCTCCCAGGTGGGCCACCGCGAAAACAACGAGCGGCTCGAGTTTTTGGGCGACGCCGTGTTGGGGGCCATCATCGCCGATTTCCTTTGCCACAAATTCCCGACCGTGACGGAAGGGTCGCTCACGCAGATGCGTTCCAAACTGGTGAACCGCAAGAGCCTTGGCGACTTGGCCATGAAACTCGGCTTGCACGACATGGTGGAGACGGCCGGCAACATCAATTCCAAGAACATCCCGGGAAACACGTTTGAGGCCGTGGTGGGGGCTATCTACCGCGACCAGGGCTACAAACGCACCGCCCATATCCTCCTCGACCACATCTTCCTGGTCCACCTCGACATGGACAGCGTTTTGGGCGAGGACAAGGACTTCAAGAGCCGGCTGCTGATCTGGGCGCAGCACCACCACCGCAAGGTGACGTTCACCCATGTGCCGGAGCCGGATGCCCATTGCGAGCTTTTCCGCGCTTTTGTCTCGATGGACGGGAATCCCCTGTCCGAAGCCGTCAGCAACTCCGTGAAGGGTGCCGAGCAACGCGCTGCCGAGTTGGCGCTGGCCGAACTGGAGTCTAATGGTGTAACCGAGTGATTTCCCCTAATTCCGCCACCAACAAGTTGAATCCGTATTCGTCGCGGGCGGCGAGTTCGTTGTGAAGCGGTTCGTCCCACGGATGCAACGAAAGGGCGTATTTGCTGTGGTGGACAGTGATGACCTGTTTCGCGCCGAGGTCCTTGACAGCCAGACCTAACTGCTCGGGAAGCGTATGGATGCCGGCCCATTGCTGGTTGTATTGTCCGTTTTCCAGAATGGCCACATCGATGTCCGGGTGTTTTGTGCCGATGTCGCGAAAATGCGGGCCATAGCCGCCGTCGCAACCGAGGAAGAACTTTCCATGGGGGGATTCCAGCAGGAAGGAAGCCCATAGCGTGTTGTTGCGCCGGAACGACCGTCCCGAAAAATGCTGCGACGGCAAGCAGTGGACGGTCCAGTCTGATATCGTAAAACTTTCATACCAGTCCATTTCGATGAGTTGCTCGGGAAGGATTCCCCAGCGTTCGAGATGCTCTCCGACTCCAAGGGGACAGACGACTCGTTTCACACGGCCTTTGATCCGTTCAATCGTTTCACAGTCGAGATGGTCGTAGTGATCGTGTGTAATAACCAGAAAATCAATTTGTTCCGGCATATCCTCGGGCGAATAGCAATCCGTGCCCGGAAACGGTTTGTTGACGAACGAGACGGGCGAGGCGGTGATGAATGTCGGATCCACCAGGACGGTGACCCCATGGATTGACAGAAGGTAGGAGGAGTGGCCGAACCAGACGTAGAAATCATCATCGGGCGCAAGGTGTTGGAGGTCGCGTTTCACCATAGGGAGCGGAAACGGCGGTTTCAGGGTGGATTTCTTCCCGAAAACCATTTTGTTGAATGTCTTGAGCAGCTTGCCGAACGATTTCGAGGTCATGATTTCGGTTGGCACGAGGTTGTGGAACTGTCCGTCGCGATAGTTCGGCGACCGGCGGATACGCTCCAGCCGTTCTCCCGACGGGAATTTGCCGAATCGCGGGAGATGGAGGTAGATGGGTGCGGTTATGGCCAACAACACGACGATAAGGATGAAGATGGCCAATATGATAAGGGTGACACTTCCGATAATCATTCTGGTATAAGATTTTTCCTCACCCCTTTAACGCGACGGGACGGGTTTTATTGTGTGTCCGGAACCGCGCTGTGGCGAGTGGGTCAGGATGTTTTAGCGAAGGATTGCGTAACCGAAAAAAATGTATCTTTGCAGTTTGAATTTTGAGTGAAATGAAAAGACCCTTTTTGACCGTCATTTTGTTGTTGGCGTGTGTGTTCACCATGCTGAACGCGCAGACCAGCCAAACCCCGTACACATCCCCGAAGGACACTGTCGAGAAAAAGGTGGTGTTCCGCGACCGTTTGATCATGGACATTTACCACACTTTTTGGATGAATATGCCCACTGAGGTCACCCACATGAAGTTCGACCCGGGTTTCACAGTGTCCGCCATCTGGGACTTCAAAATCAAGAACAAACCTGTGGCTGTGGGACTTGGCGTGGGCGTGAGCTACTACACCCAGTTCAGCGACGCGCTGCTCCGCTATGATGCCACCAGCGGCAAGATGAAATACTATTTGATGCCCGAGGATGTGCATTATAACCTTTTGAAAATGAATTATTTGAATGTGAATATCCCGTTGGAGTTCCGCTATCGCCACCCCAACGGATTCAAATTTTCCGTGGGCGCCCGCGCAGGTCTGATTTGCGAGATCTCACAGAAATACAAAGGTTCGGATCCTGCCATGCCGTCCGACACGGCGATGTATAAGAACCTGCTCTTCAAAAACAAAATGAAATACAACATTGACGTATATGCCCGAATTGGTTGGAAGTTCGTCAATGTTTACTATAGTTTCTCTCCGACCCCGCTGTTCGCCGACAACAAGGGACCGAAAATCTATCCGATGTCACTTGGTATATCATTGAGTATCTTTTAGTTAATAATAAAATCGTTTCGTTATGTTTTACTTGATGATTGTCATTTTTGTCATTGGCTACCTGTGCATAGCCCTTGAACATCCGTTGAAAATCAACAAAACGGCATTTGCGCTTCTGATTGGCGTGTTGATCTGGACTTGTTTCATCTTGTCGGGTCCGGAAATCTTCGAGTTCGCCGACTTCGGGGCCTCCTACGAGGCCTTTAAGGATGCGAATCCTGATTCCGTGCATCCCTTCATCGATTTCATCACCACGCACGAGCTGATCCATCATTTGGGCGACATCGCCGAGATCCTGTTCTATCTGATGGGCGCGATGACCGTGGTGGAACTCATCGACACCTACGGCGGTTTCAACATCATCACCGACAACATCAAGACCACCAGCAAGGTGAAGCTGCTCTGGATTCTGAGCTTCATCACCTTCTTCTTCTCCGCCATTTTGGACAACCTGACCACCGCCATCGTGATGGTCGCGTTGTTGCGGAAGCTTTTGCCCGACCAGCACGACCGTTGGTTCTTCGGCGGCATGGTGATTCTGGCGGCCAACGCGGGCGGTGCCTGGAGTCCTATCGGCGACGTGACCACCATCATGCTCTGGATCGCGGGCAAGGTCTCCACCGGCAGCGTCATCCTCGAATGCTTCATTCCGAGCTTGATTTCCATGATCATCCCGTTGATTGTGGTTTCCTTTGTGGAGAAGGGCGAAATCGATGCCTCGAAACGTCCGAAAGACAACAAGAGCGAGGGTGTGCCTACCTGGCAGCGTAACCTCATCTTCTTCATGGGTGTGGCCGCGTTGGTGTTCGTTCCCGTTTTCAAGATTCTGACCCATCTGAAACCTTATATGGGCATCATGCTCGGTCTTTCCATCCTTTGGATCACGACCGAAATCCTGCACAAGACCAACCAGGAGGAAGGCCGCAAGTTCACGATTGCGGGCGTGCTCACGCGCATTGACCTGCCGAGCATCCTCTTCTTCCTTGGCATTTTGCTGGCCGTCGCGGGTCTGCAGAGCGCGGGACATCTCTCCCTGCTCGCGGGCAGCCTCGACAGCGCGTTCAACGGCAACTACTACCTCATCGACACGGTGATCGGTGTGTTGTCGTCCATCATCGACAATGTGCCGTTGGTGGCCGGTGCCATGGGTATGTACAGCTTCCCGATGGACCACATGTTCTGGATTTTCCTGGCCTACTGCGCCGGAACGGGCGGCAGTCTTCTCATCATCGGTTCCGCCGCCGGTGTGGCCGTGATGGGTATGGAGAAGATCGATTTCATTTGGTATCTGAAGCACATCACTCCTTACGCTTTGCTCGGCTATCTCGCCGGCGCGGGCTGCTACGTGCTGATGAACAATTTGGTGTTCCACAATCTGGCCACGGCGGTCGCAGGGTGATTTTTCAATTAAGAATTAAGAATTAAGAATTAAGAATTAAGAATAACGGAGGTCGTTACTCCAAAAAGAAGCAGGTCGTTCCGGATGGGACGATCTGCTTTTTTTGCGTCTCTACACGTTCTATAACACCGTGATTTGACCTTTTAAGTCGAGAATACGGTAGTCTTTGGTTTTCAAATGGATGAAATAGATATAAACGCCGGGGATGCAAACGGCTTCGCCGTACCAGCGGAAATCCGGACGGTCAGACTTGAAAACGAGCGTTCCACCGCGGTTGTATATTTCAATGCTGAAGATCGTTATATTTCGTTGAATGGATTCGGGAATACTGAAGTAATCATTCAGCCCGTCCGCGTTGTAAGGCGTGATGGCATTGGGTAGAAACAACTGGAAGTCGCAGGCAGGCATGTCCACGTATGCGGATGCTTCGCAATCCCCATCGGTAACCGTTACGCTATAACGACCGGTTTGGTTGGCGATGATGACAGGGGTGGTCTCGCCCGTGTTCCACAAATAGTCGTCGGCGGTGGATATGGCGGTCAGCGACAACTCGCCCTCATCACAGAAGTCACCGTCGGAAGAGACAATCTCCACAGAGGTCTGCTGCACGTTCAGGTGCAGGATGAGGATGCTGTCGCAGCCTTCGGAGGATGTAATGGTCAAGCTGTCAATCAGGACGCCGGATTCTGTTAACAGATCAGCAGAGTAGTGGAATCCGAATCCATTGTAGGATTGCCCGACACATACGGAATCCTCAATGTGGACGGTGACGGACGGTGTGATGTTGATGAAGATGGAGTCGGTGAATGGCTCCGCACGACAGCCGCTGGCATCATAGCCCATGGCATAATAATAACCCGACTGGCTAATGGTTACATTGCTCAATAAAAAGCCAGTTATTGGGGTGTGGTCGGGGGCGAAAAGTTGCAGACCCGTGATTTTGGCGGTGTCGAATGCAAACAGGATATCCTCGCCCTCGCAATATTCGCTTTGCATGGCGATGGTGTCGAAATGAAGCTTGCATGCGATGTCGAAGTCCGCATAGTGCACGGCGGATGTCCCTTTTACAGTGTATAAGGTGGGCATGTCGTATTCCATGACAGTGGCTTGGAACGGCCCGTCGTCATTGGTGACATGGATGCATTTCCAGATGTCATTGTAAACGCTGTTACTCGTGATATCCTTGACACAATACCATAGATTTGTCCCTGGAATCATGGACCAGCTGGAAGGATCCAGCGTGAAAGTGATGCACCGAGGTCTCTCCCAGTTGTCGATGTGGTAGAGGTGGGTTGCAAAACCGTTACGGGCATTATCCTCACAGATAAAGGTGAATATCAAATGTTTTCTGAGCGGGGTGTTGTCCCCGTATGCTTTGTGCATGACTTTGTATTCCAAATCGTCAATGCCACTGCATTGCCAAGGTGAAAGTAGCGAGCCGCACAGGTTGCCGCCAAACCCGCTGACTTGGAAGACAAAAAAGGGCTTGTCGGAGCGAATGTGGGCGGGTGTACGGTCGGGAAACACAAACGTGTGGCAGTCGCCACGGTTCAAAGATACGGTTTGCGTCTGGTTCCCGTGCAGAATCTCGATTTCGGTGTTGTTCTCAATGGCGTAAATGAAAGCATATTCTTCCAAAGGGGCGGTGGTGGCAAACAAGGCAGCTGCCGGCGCGGGAATCACGATGTATTCGCGGTCGGCGTATTCTTCCGGCAGAAGCTGCTCTAACAACATGTCGGTTTGTGTGCCGTCGGGAGTGACGGCATTGTCGGCGACCTCCACGACCACGGGTTTGTCGCTGTGGATTTCGCTTCCGCCGAGATGCCCTTCCGCTGACTGGGAGGCGGCAGCGAAACAATAGACCTGTCCACGGTTAAGCTGCACGTTGAACGGCACGCCCGCAGGATGTCCGCCATATAAATCAACCGAGGGGATGATGGTTGCCGTGGTCCCGTCTTCCGTGGCAATCACCTGCGCACTGTTGCGGGCCTCGGGGAAATCCGGCGAGTTGGGAAACAGACATTGCCACGGTATAAGGAAGCGTTTGCCCAGAGCTTTCTGTCCTTTCAGGGATGTGGTCTCGCTGTTGCGTGCGGTCACCGCTAAATGGGCCTGTATGACATGGTCCGTGTGCGTGAAGAAACCGTTGTTGGAGATGGAATCGAACGGGGTGATGGTGTTTGGATAATAGGAGATGTCCTCGGGAAACATGCCGACACTGTCATCGCAGGAGATACCGTAGCCGATATGGGTATGTCCGTCGGTATATTGGAACATCCACGGGTCGGTGGTGAAGAACAACTGGTTGTTCATCGCCGGGAACCGGATTTCGGGGATGTCAGTCGTGCCCATGCGGGCCGTGTTGAGCCAGACGTTAATTTGGCACGAGTCGGCAACGACGTGCGGCACAGAACACCAGAACTCGGTGTCAATTTGTGACGATGCAGGGATGATCGCCACCAGGGAATAAATTAGCACAAAAAGTAGTCTTATCGCACTTGACCGTTTTGTAGTCATTCCGTTCATCCTTTTGGTTTACAGTTGATTATTTCGGGTATTACCTCCCCGTAATGCTTTGTCGTACCAAACGGTAATTTTGTCACATTCAAAATTAATTTTTTTGTAACAATATGGATGTCAGTTGTTTTGTCGTAAATGATTGCCTTATCGCGTAATCTTCACGCCGCGTACGGCCCAGCGAGTGCCGTTTACGGTGCCGTTCTTGCGGTAGCGCAGCGCGATGCGGAATTTCTGGTTGCCGATGGCGGTCAAATCCAAGCCGTTGCTGAGCCCGAAGTTGGTCGGGTAGTTGTTCAGATTCGGGTTGAAGGCCGTCCACTCGCTCTCGTTGATGGCTCCGCTGCTGTAGGTGGTGGAGTAATAGACTTGGTAGTAGGTCGCCGGACTGCCGCCCACGTTGTTCTGGTGGTCGAGATAGAGCAGGGCGCCGTTCAGGTCGCCGAGAGTCAGCTCCGGTGAGATGAGCCAGTCATCGCAGTTTTCTGTGGCATTGTTGTGATAGACGAAGTTGTTGCCGCCGTATGCCTGGAACTTCCACGACTGGTTGTCGGGATATTGCGACCAGCCGCCGGTGGTGAGGCTGTTGGCGTCGAAAGTGAGGTCGGCCAGCGTTTCGGCCTGCGAGGCGCTGGAGTACTGGATGTCGTTCTTGGTGCGCAGGGTGAGCTGATACTCAGAGTTATAGACGCTCATGATGCCGTAGAGACAGTACTCTTTGTTGGCGTCGATGAGGGTGTTGCGGAAATAGGCGTAGTTGCTGGTGCGCACGGTGATGCTGGCCCCGTTGAAGGTGACGGTGCGGTCGGTGGTGAAGTCGTTGTTGGACAAGGGCTGCCCGTCATCGGCGGGGGAGAACTTGCAGCCGTCGATCTTCACGAGGCAGTTCACGTTCTCGGCCGTAAGGTCGCTGGAACCGTTGATTTCGATGGGGTGGGCCACCAACGGGTTGCTCAGGTCGGGCAGCCCGTCTTTTGTCAGGTAACGGTCGATAACGGCGGGGGCGATGCGGCCCACGGAGCCCTGGTAGATCCAGCCGACCTGGTACTTGTTGTGGTAGTCGCCGACAATGAGTCCGGCGCAGTTGAGATAGACCGTCTGCCCCACGGGATAGTCGTTGTAGAGGCTGGAGCGGTCGATGGCGATTTCGATGCCGCCGGTCTCGTCCTGGACGGTGAGGTACTTGTAGCAGTTGCCGCCTTCATCGGAACTGACCACCACGGCCTTGACGATGAACTGCTCGTCGTAGCGGCAGATGGAGTCCTGGGTGCCGTTGCCCAGGGACGGGTGCTTCGCCTTGATGTCGGCGATGGTTTTGTTGGCGGCCGGTCCGTCATACACCGGGATGTTCAACTCGGGTTCTTCCCAGCGGTTGCAGCCGGAAAGGATGGCTGCGATCAGGATTGCGATTATCGTTGTTTTTTTCATATTTCTTTGTTTTTGTTCCCAGGGCTCGCTGCGCTCGCCCTGACTGTGGCCCAGGGCTCACTTTGTTCACCCTGCTGTGGCCCAGGGCTCACTTCGTTCACCCTGGGTTGACACGTGTCGGGCCTGCAGCCCTCTTGGAAAATGTTAATGATATAATGTGACTCTATCGTACTATACCGGTGATTTTGATGTCTGATAGGTACCAGGAGGAGGGAGCGGCGGTGATGTGGAACATCAGGCGGAAGTTGGAGGTCTGCGCGTCTTCGGGAAGTTCAAAACTGAAATTGTTGGAGGTGGTCTGTCCGGCCGCGGCGGAGAGGTCGAACGGGATCCACAGGGTGGTGTTCACGTCGCCGGTGTAGTTGGGCGTGTAGAAGCACATCATGGTGTTGGGGTCGAAGCCCTGCGGGGCGCGGTGCGTGAAGCTCAGCTCGGGTTCGGTGGTGTTGTCCAAGTAGATGGCCGGGGAGATCAGGTAGTAGTCCTCGTCCGCCGACGGGTTGACGAAGAAGCCGCTGAAGCTGCTGTTGACCATCGTCTGCCACGGGTTGCCGGTGCCGGTCTGGAACCAGCCCTCGTTGAAGGCGTTGGCGTAGTTGACGCTGAAGACGGTCTGCCGCTCCACGGGGGCGGTGAAGCCCACCAGGTCGGCGGGACTGTTGATGACAATTTGCACGTAGTTGTTGTAGCGGGTGAGGATTCCGGTGATCTCGCCGGTGCCCACGGGCAACGTCTCGCCGGCAAAGGTGGCGTAGTTGCTGGTGCGCATCGTGATGGTGGTGCCGTCAGCCATCTTGATGTCGTGGCTGGTGGCCGCGCCCGGCTCCGAGAAGGTGGCGATGCCGCCCTCCAGGAAGGTGGCGCCGGTCAGATGCACCCGACGGTTGTAGTCGGTCGCCGGGATGTCGTTGGCGTTGGGGATCGTGGTCATTTCAATGGGACTGAACCCGCTCGTGGGCGCGCCGTCAGGGAAAAGGTAGAGGTATGCCTTGAACGACGGGATGGCCTGCATGGAGCCGTTGGCCCAGAAGCCGAGCTGCGGCAACTTGTAGTAGTCGCCCAAAACCAGACCGTCGCATTTCACATAGACCCGCTGCCCGACGGAGTACTTGTGGTACAGGGCCTTGTTGTCGATTTTGATCTGGATGCCGCCGGTCTCGTCCTCGATGTTGATGTACTTGTAGTTGTTGCCCCACTCGTCGGAGGTGGTGACGTATCCGCTGATGATGATGTTGGACCCCATGGGGATGGAGTCGTAGGAGTTTTCAGAGCCGATCTCGTGCATGGCGAGCAGCTCTGCGATGGTGGTGTTGGCCTCGCCGATGAAGGTGGGCATCGGGGCCACGTCGGGCTCCAGGTTGCAGCCGGCGAGGATGGCTGCGATGACCGTTAGTATTATTGTTATTCTTTTCATATTCGTTGTTTTTCCTTTTGTTAGTGTCCCAGGGCTCGCTGCGTTCACCCTGCTGTGTTCCAGGGCTCACTTCGTTCACCCAGGGTTGACACGTGTCGGGCTTGCAGCCCTCTTGGAAATTTGTTAATGTGATATATATTACATTTGGAAATTAATGCCTAAGTAGAACGTGGTGCCGAATGCGTAATAGTATTTGTTAGCGTATTTGTTGACGTTGTAGTTGGTGTAGTCGAAGCGGTACTGCTCCCACGCGGTGGTCACTAACTTTTTGTTGTTGAGTAGGTTGGTGACGCTGGCGTTGAAGCCGATGTTGTATTTGTGCTTGATGCGCCATGACTTGCTCACGGAGACGTCCATCGTGAATTGCCCTTTCATGCGGGTCTGGTCGGCCACCAGGTGGTAGAGCTCGGAGTTCGCGTCCAAGGAGCCGCGGGCGGTGGAGGTGCGGCGCTCGGGGTTCAGGTCGCAGTAGATCTTGTCGAACCAGTTGCAGTTCAGGTTCACCCACCAGTAGTTGTAGTTGAACTTGAGCCCGCCGGTGGCGGCCACTTGCGGGGTGCCGGCCACGTGGTAGTTCTTCCAATAGACCGTGCGCTCCATCTGCCCGTCGAAATCGACACCGTTTTCGGCGTTCATCGTCACGTGGGCACGGTCGGTGTAACGGTAGTCGGCCCATGTGCCCGCCAAAATCAGCGAGAACATGCTGCCTAACTTGATCTCCGCACCGGCTTCCACACCGACGTGCCTCTCGTCGATGCCCGAGATGGCGTAGTTGACCATGCTCGACATGTCGTCGTTGTAGAAGCTGATCAGCCGGGTGGCGTTGTTGATCTTCGTGCCGAAGACCGTCGCCCGCATCTTGATGACCGGATAGTTGAGCACGTAGGAGAGGTCGCCCGTGAAGATGGTCTCGTAGGTCAAGTTGTCGACGAATTTGTTGTTGATACGCGGTGAGAGGAAGGAGTTGAGGATGTTCGGCGACTTGGTCTCTCCCAAACCGTTGAGCACGATGTAGTTACGTCCGTTGATTTTGTAGGTGATCCCAGCTCTTGCGCCGTTGTCCATGTAGATTCGCGTCTCCGACCGGCCGAGGGAATTGTCAGGGAAGCGGCCGTTCTGCATGTGACCGACGCGCCACAGCTCCGAAGCACCGAACTGGAGCCCGAAATAGAAATCCCAGTGGTTGTAGGTGGCCTTCACCGTGCCCCATACTTTCTGTTTGAAGACGTGGTAGTCGTAGTTGTAACCGAAAATGTCGCCCTCGTGGAGCGAGTCGCCGATATGGAGCATGTCGTTGTACTGCACGTTCTGGTCGGCGGGGAAATCACCTTCGGAGAACTTGTCGACGTCGAGCCAGTAGGCGCCGCCCAGAAGATCTTCGATGGTCTTGTAGTTATGCTGTTTGAAGTGGTTCACGGAGGCGCCGGCGTAGAGTTTCCAGTGCTCGTTGATGGACCAGTTCAGGTTGGTGCTCACGCCGCCCGTCAGCTGGTCGTAGCGACGGTTCTCCACCATGTACTGGGCGCGTTTGCCTTGCAGTGCGGCCGTCTGGTTGACGTTGTAGAGATGGTCCCAGTTGATCTGGGTGTAGCTTTGGTCGTTGTTCTGCCACAACGCCAGCACGTCGTAGTAAGCCTGTGTGGTGTCCTTGCCGTCAATCTGGTAGCTCGGCAGGTAGCGGTAGTAGTCGGGACGCGGGTCCTGGGCGTCGTACCAGTTGAGGGAGGTGGTGTTGTTGAATCCGAAGGAGAGCCCTGCGGTGGTCTGCACGTTGATCTTGTTGTTCGCGGAGTTGAAGTTGTGCGTCAGCAGGAAGGTGGGCTCGCATTGCGTGCGCACGCGGGCGTTGCGCTGCTTGCCCTGGTACCAGCCCCAGTTGGCGTTGTAGTAGTTGTTGCCCAAGAGGTCGTAAGCCTCCTGCACGGAGTTGGACTGCATGCCGCGCTGGATGTAGGAGGCGAAGGCCGCGAGGTTGAGCCAGTTTTGGGCGTTGATTTTCTTCTCGGCGGCCACGAAGCCCGCGAAACCGTTGTAGCTGGTGCCGTCCACGTAGGCCAGCCCGTTGCCGAAACGCGCCGACAAGGAACCGGTGAACGCCCAGCCCTTGGCGGTGAGCCCGGTGCTGCCGGTGAGCATGAGCCGGTTGGTGTAGGTGCGGTTCGCCAGCGAGTAGGTGGCGCGGATCTGCTTGCGGAAGTTGCTGGCCCGCAAGTTGTAGTTGGTGGCCCCGCCGATGTCTCCGAAATCGAAGGTCGCCATGTTCAAGCCGCTGACGCTCTCCGGATAGCGGAAAATGTGGTTCAAGCCGCCCCATTGCGAGAAATTGGCGCGGCCCGTCACCATGTTGTTCATTTCGAAACCGTTGGCGAACACGTTCTGGTAGCGGTTGTCGTAACCACGCATCCGGAAGTAGGCGATGCTGAACGTGTAGGAGGTGTTGTTGGTGTAAACGTCGGCACTGCTGTGGAGCAAACTCGGCACATACTGCCCGCCACCGCTGTCGAGCTCGTCGTCATCCGAGTCCTCGTTCACTGCCGCGGCGTTTTCCGACGGGTTCTCCCCGTCGGTCACCACCTCCGTTTTCTGCTTTTTCTTTCCTTTTTTGTCCGTCTTGTTCTCCTGGGCGAAGACACTGCCGCAACAGAACAGGGCCAAAACCGTCAGTAGTAGGAATTTCTTCATATTCGGTGTATTTTATATCCTTAATGTAATAAAACGGCAAAGGTATAAAATTAAACCGAACGGTCGTTGCGATGTTGATAAAATGTGATAATTTGTGAAGGTTTAGAGTTCTCGCGAGGGAAAGCCAACAGCCAATAGCTAATAGCTAACAGCCAACAGCCAACTATTCGCCGACTTCGGCCGCGATGGCTTGCCCCACTTTGGTCATCGAGAACCCCGGCTCGAAGCGTTCCACCACTTCGCCGTCCCTGTTCAGGAGGAACTTGGTGAAATTCCACTGGATTTTGCCGGGCTTCTTGCTCTTCAGCCACGTGTACAGCGGCGACTCCGAAGCTCCGTTGACGATGATCTTCGCGAACTGCGGGAAGGTGATGTTGTAGTGGTCGGTGCAGAAGTCGTGGATGTCGTCGTAGCTGCCGGGCGCCTGACTGCCGAACTGGTTGCAGGGGAAGTCGAGGATCACGAAGCCGCGGTCCTTGTAGGTCTGGTACCATTGCTCCAGCTGCGTGTATTGCGGGGTGTAGCCGCACTGCGTCGCGGTGTTCACCACTAAGATGACCATGTCTTTGTACTGCGCCAACGACACGCTGTCGCCGTTGCCGTCCAGCACTTTGAACTGGTAGATATTGTCTTTGGGTTCCTCCACCACGGTGGTGTCCTCAGCCGGGGTGGGCGGTTCGGGTTCGATGGGATCGGGCTTGTTGCAGGCACTGAACAGCATCAGCGCCATCGTCAGGGTTGCGAAAAGGGTCTTTTTCATTGTTTAAGTTTTAGGTCGCGAAAATACTATTTTTTGCGAATTATGAATTATGGATTATGAAATTTGAGCCACGTCACGATGATGTCCAACACCTCGGGCGCAATCGTGGTTTCAATGTGCTCGTATTCGTCGGGACTACACGTGGTGCACGGTTGCAGCAGGTGGTTGAGCCCTTTTGCGTTGATAAAACTTAGTAATTCTTTCTTTTTCAGATATTTAGTCAAATTGTTGCCCGTGGCGATGGCGTTCACCTGCAAGTCCATTTCGCCGGAAATCGCCAAGACCGGAGTCTTGATTTTCTTGAGGTATTTGGCGGGGTCTATTTGGAAGAGGGTGTAGAACCACGGCGAGCTGAAGGTCTGGATGGCCGTGAACTTGTTCCCCGGCGTCATGTTGTATTTGGCCTTCTCCTCGTCGCTGAGTTGGGCGGAGAGCTCGTCCCACAGCTTCCCGACGCGCTTCATGGCGTCGTCGGTGCTCTTGCTCTTCTTGATGACCTCGTAGATGCGCTGGTTGATGGCGACACTGTTCTCGATCTCCGGTTCCGTCATTTCCCCGGAGACGCGAAGGATGGCCTCGCTTTGGTAAAGCAATATCTCCTCGAACGGCTGCGCGACGCCGCCGAGGTGGATGGTGGACGCGATTCGCTTGTCGTCGGCCGCCACGATGCTGGCCACCAAACTGCCCTCGCTATGACCCAATAGTGTGACTTTAAGTCCTTGAAGATCTGTTCGTTGCATCAAGGAGTCCAAAATCAGCCGCACTCCGTCGGCGAAGTCATAGGTGGTGGATTTTCGGAAGATGGCCGCCGGGAAGTCGTCGTAGCGGTAGGTGGCGAAGCCGGCCTTGGTGAGTGTGTCGGCGATGACGGCGAAGGGCTTGTGCGCGAAGATGTTCTCGTCGCGGTCCTGCCAGCCCGACCCGCTGATGAAGATCACCAGCCCTTTCGGTTGGTCTTTCGGCAGGGTGAGCGTGCCGAAAATGAGGTTCTTTTTGCCGTCGCGGTCGCGGAAGTTGACCTCCTCGGTGCGGTACGGGTAGGGTGGGGTGGGTGTCTGCGGGCGCGGGAACAGCTTCCGTGTCGCGCCCTGCGACAGCGTGCAGTCGAATTTGCGCCCGTATTGCGTGCACGTGCCCGTAAAGCGCTGCCCGTCAGCCGATAACGTGCCTTCATAGTTCAGTCCGAAATCGGGCACGCGGAAAGCGATGGCAGAGTCCGCGAACGTCAGTCCGCTCACCGGCTGTCCTGTGAAGTACTGGTCGGGACTGTCCAGTTCGGCATAGAGTGTATCTCCCTGGTAGTCAATCTGCAGACCGACGGTCAGGGAGTCTGTCTTCGTGATGCCGATTTTGCCCTCCCAGTAGCCGGAGAGGTTTTGGGCGGAGAGGGAGGATGTTATGAGTAGGAGTAGGGCTATCCCCCACACTGCGCTGCGCACGCCTGTGTCGTGGTGTCCGCAGTCCGGACCTGTAGTCTGTTTCAAGCCCCACACTGCGCTGCACTTGTGTGGGGTTAATTGCATGAACTTGATATTTTATTATAAATCAATTTTTTACACTTAATCATTGATATACGGGATACAAATTAGGTTCAAAAAAGCACCGACAAAAAGCATGGCGATGCAGGGATTTTAAAGTGAATATGCTGCGGCATATCCGTGGCAAAAATACATTTTTTTTATAGCCTTCCCTCATACAATTGGTTTTCGTGGTGATTTTTTGTACTTTTGCTACGTTAATTTCAAAAGCCCATCAAGTATGAAAAAATCAATAAACACCCTTGTTATCAGTATATTGGCTTTGTTTTGTTCCGCCCAAATCCAGCACCCAACCGCGTGGCTTCGCGCCGACAGCGCAGTGCTGAATGCGTCATCGTGGATTGACGTGTCCGGCAACGGATACAACGCCATGCCGTCTTCGGGAGCCATGCCCGCCGCGTTCTCCCGCATGAACTTCAACAAGTGTTTCGAGGTTGGCGGGGTGGAGACATTCACCCTGCCGTTAGGCATCAACGACTCCCGGCAGTCGGACGTGATTGTGGTCTATGAGACATACGACACCGCCAATGAGAACGCCCTGTGGCAGGTGCAGCTTGACACCGCCAAGCGCATCGGACAAACCACACAGCGCATCCTCAACGACAACGGACAAATCACCTACGACACGGCCAACCGTCTGAAGCCCGTCATCAACTACCTCGCGCAGTCGTGGCGGACACCCGAGGTGTGTGCCCCCACGCTCAGCCTCTGCACGGCGGATTCGTTGCCGCTGTACGGGCGCATCGCCGAGGCCATGTACTTCGACCACCGGATCAGCGACACCGCTGTCATCCAATGGATCAGCTATCTGGCTGTGAAATATGGCGTGACCCTCGCGCAGACCGACTACCTTGACAGCCGCCACAACGTGATATGGGACTACACCCATTATCCCGACTACTGCACCTCCATCGCGGGTCTTGGCAGGGATGACTCGGTGGGGTTGTACCAAAAACAGACGTATTTTGCCGACGGTCAGATAGTTTTTGGCATCAACCAGTTGGCACAAACCAACGAAGAGAATGCCTCCGCTATTGCCGACGGCGATTTCATCATCTTCGGCATGGACGGCATCCTGCCCGCCGTTTCTGAAATCTACACGCAGAGCGGCGAGACCTACGAGGTCATCGGGCGCAGTATGGTGCAGGTGACGGGCGGTGCCTACACCTACGGCACGTTCATCCTTTTGGACACCGCCGCTGTGCAGGACAGCATCGCGCCTGTCCTCCTGATCGACCGCAGCGGCACGGGCGAGTTCCCCGCAGGGGAGACCGAACAAGTGCAGTCCACCGGCTTGGACAGCCTCGGACACTACATATACAATAATGTACATTGGGACACCGACCAAAGCGGTCGCGATTTCTTCTGCCTCGCCGTGACGATGCCGGACACCATGGGTACGCCGAAGGCATTGGCGGTGAACGGTACCCAAAGCGGCGGCACGGGACAAACCAGTACCGAACAAAGCACAGATGCGAGCCAGCAGCAGGCATTGAAGTCCGCACAACTGCGGAGTGAGGAATCCACCGCCCCGCAGTATCGCCTGCTGCCTAATCCCAACCACGGGAACTTTACCGTGGAAATCGCCTATCCCGAAGCGCAGGACGTGACCGTCACGGTTTACGACTCTGACGGAAAACTCCTGCTCACCATGAACGGCAAGGGCCAGTACGCATACCGTTTTAAGAACTCAGTACCGACCGCAGGACACTATCTTATCGACATCACCTCTCCTTCCGAGCACAAGACCCTCAAAATGGTGGTCAACTAACCCCCATATTATTTCATAGCATTTCATAAGAATCAGGCATAAACCAACAAGAAAAGTATTAGCATGAAACAATATCTACTCACCATAATCGCGGTGCTGGCCGCCATCATTCTCGCCCTGTTCTCACTTGACACGGCGAACAACCAGTATTCAACCCGCTCCTACAGGACATACAGCTACAATCCTGCCCCAAATGCTTGGAACGGTGCAGGAGACGGAATGCTGTCCGTGCTTCAAGAAGACAACACGGGCAGTGCCGTTGCCCCTCTGTTAGAGGCGAATCCAACGGCTGAAAGTCTTTCCGCATTGCCTGAAGCTGGTTCCCCATTGGGCGCACCGCCTGCCATGCTGGCAACGAGCGCAATGATGGAACTAACCCCTGTGCAGCTTCCGCCGCTTGACGCGGGCATGGTGAACGTGACGGGAGGGTTTGACGGAAACGGTCAGACGGCAGGCTACAGGGTGAACCCCCGCCCGGGCGAGTTCTCCATTGCCGTGCCTTACGACCCCTCACTGCTGCCGCAAGGCTTCACCGAGGACGACATACAGACCTACGTCTATGACAGGCAATACCACAGATGGATTGCCATCCAGCGCGATTCCGTGAACGAGGCGGAGTTGCTGGTCTGCTCGCGGTTCAGGCCGTGGGAGAAGGGACTGCCCCACACGCAGAATGACTTGGCCAATCCGCAGGACGCGCTCGCGCAGGTGCAGGACATGATGTCGTTCGCCTCGCAGGGCGAGGGCGGCGGTGATTCCCCGCTTGATTTCATCAACGCGGTGCTGAAGACCCCTGAAATGCCGGAGACCTCGGCCTACACGCCCACGAGCATCAAGGAACTGAAGGCCGCCGACCCGTTAGAGGGCCTGACACTGATGCAGCCGCCCACAGCCAACAACAGCGGCACAGCCAACCTGAGTTATCCTATTGAGATTCCCGCCGGGCGGCAGGGAATGCAGCCCAACCTCGCGCTGACCTACAGCAGCGGCGGCGGTAACGGCTGGCTCGGCGTGGGCTGGGACATCTCAATCCCCTCCATCACCGTGGAAACGCGCTGGGGCGTGCCGAGATATGACCAGAGCAAGGAGAGCGAAGTGTATGTCTATGAGGGTGAGCAACTGGTGACCAAAGACGGAAACGGCAACTTTCGTGAAATGCCGCACCGCACAAAAAATTGGACGAACCGTCATGACCTTGACCAAGATGGTTACGAACAGTTCTTTCCCCGCAAAAACGAGGCTTTTGACAGCATTGTCCGGCATGGGACAGGTCCTGGCAACTATTGGTGGACAGTAACGCACAAGAATGGTGTGACGGATTACTACGGCAAGTACGCATCTGATGGAACTGTGAACAACAGTTGTGTGTTACGGGCTGGAGCCACAAACCTCACGGGTCCGATAGCACACTGGGCTTTGGCCGAGAGTGTCGATCCCTTCGGCAACAGTGTGAGGTATATATACAGCATCGAATACCACAATGGCGTGCAGGGAAGTCCCAACGTGGGGCGCCAGATATACATTGACACGATACGATATACGGTAAAGGATAGCGACCCTGGCAGATACACGATATTATTCACACGGGAACAGGATCGCACTGACGTGGCTGTCTCGAACAACAAGGGATTCAAAGAGGTGACTGCTTCCACACTTTGCAATATCGCCGTATGTTTTAATGGAAGAACAATAAGACACTATTTTTTCAAAACCGAATGCGACAGGACAAGCAACTTCAAAACCCGCCTTACGGATGTCGTGCAATTGTACAAAACATCCACAGGGGCACTTCCCTGCAATTACCTGAAAGAACTGGGTGTATCTGACACCATCGTCACTACTCATTTCGACTATTACGACCTCCCTGAACCAAGTCGGATTTTCGGAGATACCGTGTCCCTATCACTGATTGATGATGATATAAAGTCCACATTTGTTACCAGCGGAAACATTGGGACAAAAGCCACGGCATTGGGCGGCACACGGGGAAAGAGCTGGAATATCGGGGGCACGGCGACCGTGGGTGCCGGTCCCGTGGTGCCTCTGACCACGGTAAGTGTGGGAGGTAATTTCAACTACAGCCGTTCCAAAAGCGAAGGTGCCCTCACCCTCATAGACCTTGACGGGGATGGACTGGCGGACAAGGTCTATAAGAAGGGAAAAAAACTGTTCTATCGCAGGCACATCGCAGATTCGGAGTTCCACTTTCATTACGATACAGAGGAACACGAACTAAAAGACTATTCAGACCCGACGAATCCTCAAAGCATCCGGAATTTCCTTTCTGAAGTGAGCAGCACTACTTCCTGGGGACTTCAGCTTTCCATCGGGCTGGCCTACAGCGGCAGCTGGCCGACCACAAAGTCCACAACATCCGTATATTTCGCTGACGTGAATGCGGACGGGCTGCCTGATTTAATCACGGACGGTGGAGTGCTGTTCAATGTCACTGAAAGGGACGGAATTGTCAAATTCCGCAACTACTACACCATCTCCGCCGAAAATACAGGTACAGGCAATGACAGCGCATTTGTGCATACGACCACCGATACTTGCGGAGGGATTATTTTCAATGGGGAGGTGAGTGACAGTATTGTGTGTCAGTACGAGTGGGTTTTGGACAGCACATTATGGCTGAAACCCATCATAAGTGCAGAAGACACTGCTCTTTGGTTTCCTGTATTGCGCTATGCCGACTCACTGGAAAGGACTGGCGAATACCGCTGCGAATACGGTTATTACGCACGGATGCCGGAACATATAGAGCGGATAGACATCTATCGGAGGGTGCTGGTGTCATGCACTCCCTTCCCGACCTCCGATGCGGCATCCGAGATTTTAGAACGGGACCCGGACTTGGAAGCAGTCAGAGTGTGGGTTGCACCCAAAGACGGCGACATCATCATAACTTCGAACATCCGCCTGATAGAGGACAATTCCGTCAGCCGCCAGCAGTCGAAGACATGCGACGGAGTGTCTTTTGCCATCCAGCATAGCAGCGGAGTCGGTGTGACCACAAACCACACACTATCGGCTTCTTCGCCTTTGAACACTTCCATTTTGGACACGGGTAGCATCGGTGCCTCCGACTATTCCATGCATTCTTCGGTAAAGACAGCAACCGTTCGCGAAAACGATCTTATTCTATTCAGGCTCGTCTCCGGCGAAAATCACGACTTTGACAACGTGTACTGGCAGCAGGCTGTTCAGTACCAAGGATCAAGTGATATTTACTATTCCGACAAGGATTTCGTGGTATCCGGAAACAAATGTTTCGGGGCGGGGAAGCCTGATCCTACAGGTAACAATAGGATGGATGTGTCATTTCGAATCAGCACGGGAACCATATATCCAAATCTCACCTCGGCAAAAGCCACTTTGTATGTGGATGTTGTGGACACAACTGGTTATGTCTGTTCTTCTTGCAGAAGCAAATACACGCTGGCAAACAACATGAACAACGTTCCTTGGTCTCCCTTGGCCAACACACACATTCCTGAAAACCACCATGTTAAAATCTATGTGACATGTAAGAACAAAAAATTCCCGTGGAGTCTTGTTCGTATAACGCCCCATATCAACTATTATGTGGATAACGGCACCCGAAGAGACACAATTGAATGTTACCCTCAGGTGGATATGCAAATGAAAAACCATACAGGTACGGTTCTCGACTCTGTCTATCATCGCCTTTTCGGACCTCTGTACAGAGGCTGGGGACAATTCGCATATCATAACAACGACACTTTGCCTGACGGAACTATCATCCACGATGACATTATCCACTTGGAGAAACTTGCTGCAAGCTGGGACAACTATCCCGACAAATCCAACAAGGCAAACAAGAGAAGAAGGAAAATAGAGGGGTTCCACATGACAAACCAGGACAGCACCCACGTGCGGGAAAGCTCCGATATGTTGGAGACCCTCTCAGCCGACACGCTATACAGTCCATTGTCGCTGAAGACAAGTTGGGTGGAGATGGAACCCGATTTCCAGCACCAGGCATGGATTGGCTACGGCAACATCAACTACGTCACAGGAAGTACCATGTGTAACACCCGGATGCCAGGCTATTACACCGACACAAACACTGTGGACATTGAGGACTATGACCATCCTGTACCTGTGGTGGCGCAAGGACAGGATGTCAAGACCGTTCGCAAGCAGAACTACTCCAAGATAAAGAACCACTCGTTAAGTCTTTCCGCGCCTGGAGTCCCGTTCTCTATGGGTGAATCAGTCTCGGAAGGATACAATCTTGTTCTCACTGACTACATGGACTTGAACGGCGACCGCTATCCGGATGTGATCGGACCCTCGCAAGTGCAATATTCCCAACCATGGGGCGGAATAGGGGGTGTGAAGCCTATGGGCATATTTGAGAACGGCATCACAAGATCTGAAACTGAATCGGGTGGTACAAATTTCGGGGGCAGTTTCGAGATGCCTTCAAGGTGTGCCTCCAACAATCCCAAAAACTCCAAGATTAGTTTCGATGGGGCGAGCAATTTCGGCGGCAATTTTGGCCACGGTAACGATGGGACTTCCATGACATGGATGGACATGAACGGGGACGGTCTTCCCGACAAGGTTGTCAGGCAGAATAGCGGACTTGGGGTGTACTTGAACACAGGCTACGGTTTTCTTTCCAAAGAGACGTACCAGGTTCCTGACGTGCGCGAAGGCAGCAGCCAAAACTTCGGTCTCAGTATCGGCGGCAGTTTCAATATTGGACAGGCCAGTATCGGCGGCGGATTAGGCGTTAATTTCTCCCGTAATGAAACAGAACGGATGCTAATGGACTTCAACGGCGACGGTCTGCCTGACATGGTTGAGAAATACAACGGGAATCTGTATGTCAGCTACAATCGGGGAAACGGAAGTTGGGACTCTTCAGAATACGTCAGCGGTGCATCCGCAATCAGCTTTGGCCGTTCGTTCAGCGAGTCGGCGGATGCGTCCGTCACGCTCGGTTTCACCTTTTTTTCCGCCCTCAAGGTTTGTGTGGGAATATCCGGATCGCCATATAGCCGTACTTTCAGCAAGGACAGCATCCAGCTTACCGACATCAACGGTGACGGATACGTGGATTATGTGACCTCCCGGAACGAAAGCAGCATGACCGTGCGCTACAACCAGTCCGGCAAGACCAACCTGCTGCGCAAAGTCACCAACTTCACGGGCAGCACCATTGAACTGGACTACAACATGCCGCTGGCATGCTATGACAAGCCGCAGCGCAGTTGGAACCTGGCCAGTGTGGAGACCCGTAACAATGTGGACACCTGCCCCGTTGGAGGTAACCGCACATATACCACATTTGAATATGAGACCCCTCGGTACAACCGCCATGAACGGATGGACTATGGTTACGGGCGCGTGACGACCTACCAGCATAACACCGATGACAATGACAATGTTTATCGTTATACGGTGGAAGAGTTCAACAACAGTGACTTCTCCAAGCGTGGACGCAAGACCCGTGACTGTGTTTATGATGCAGATGACAATCCGTATGTGGAGCATCTTTATAGCGACACCTTGTACAGCTATGCTGGAAGTGTGGTGGAGGATAACGGCTGTGCCCGCACAGATATTTATGTGAAAAAGGAAGTTGACATCACCAATTGGTACGAAGGAGAGGCGACACCGCAGATCACCTCTATGATGGAGCGGGAGTACGACCAATACCGCAATGTGACAAAACTTATCCATTACGGCAGCATCGACACTTGGGAGGAATACTTCAGGGCGGAAATCAGCTATGCGCAGAACATGCCTCACAACATGGTCGCACTTCCCGAAAGCATTGAAGTCTATGACGATGAGGACAGCCTGTTGCAGAAAAGGACGGCCGCCTACTATCTTAACACAGGCAGGTTAGAGACTCTGTTTCTACATGGGGACATGGACACCGCCCGCTATGACTTCAGCTATGACACGTTCGGGAATATGGTCTCTGTAACCATGCCCGCCAATGTTTCTGGGCAACGGTTGGTAATGCAGTATCAGTATGACAATACGGTCCATTCCTACCCGACACGTGTGGACAACACATCCCTTGGCTATTATTCCACCTCCGAGTATGACTACCGTTTCGGCAAACTGACCAGAACCGTGGACATCAACGGCAATGAGATGTGGTACGGGTATGACAGCCTCGGCAGGACAGTGACCATCACCGCCCCCTACGAACAGGGAACCGCTCCCTACACTATACGGATGGAGTATCATCCTCACAACTTCGGGAAATTGACTGTGTCGAATAACAGCCCCAACCCATACTCTTACGCATATACGTTCCACTATGACCGAAAACGTCCCAACAACCCCATCAGGACGACATTGATTACCGATGGCATGGGGCGCTTGATGCAGACCAAGAAAGACGCGGAGATTGGCGGACAGGAGGTGAGCCTGATAACAGGCAAGATTGTATATGACTGCTTTGGCAGGACTGTGGCGCAATATCATCCGTTCTCGGAAAATCTGGGGACGGAAAGTGTTTACAATGACTCTGTGACATCGGGTACGGCGACCGTCATGGAATACGACATGATGGACAGGCAGAAGCGGGTGACGCAACAGCCCTACGGATATACCACCACTATGGACTACTATATCGACTTCAGGAATAACAGACTGCTTTTCGGCACCTATACAACCGATGCCAACGGCAACAGCACCTTGGTGAGCAAAGGCACCTTTGGGCAGGAGATAGCCCGTGTCGCACCCGACAACACAGAGACAATTTTCCGCTACGACCCGCTGGGACGGCTGGAGGAAAGCGAGGATCCTGACGGCAACATCACCTATTATGAATACGACAAACTTGGCAGGATGGTACACCGTACCCATCCTGACGCGGGCGAAGACTGGTACAAGTACGATCCGGCGGGTAATGTGACATACCATGTCAACGGCAATGGCGACACGGTACGTAACCGGTACCACTACAACCTGCTCACAGACATCGTTTATCCACGCTATCCGGCCAACAACGTCCACTACGTATATGGTGCGTTTGGCGCTGCTGATAACTGCGCGGGGAAAATATTGTTCCAAGAGGATGCATCAGGCTGGCAGACTTTCAAGTACGGCAAGTTGGGTGAGCTGACGGAGAACACGCGCACGTTTGTTTTGCCGTATGAGTCGGTACCTTACACCTTCCGTATGCGATATGCCTACGATTCCTGGAACCGCATCGACAGCATGACCTACCCCGACGGGGAGGTGGTTTGTTATGAGTACAACAAGGGCGGTATGCTTCAGAGCATCCACGGGCACAAGGGTGGGAGTCCGCGCGTCTATATATCAGACATCCGCTACAACCGCTTTGAGCTGAAAGATTCGGTGTCATACGGAAACGGCACACGCACCCATTTTGCATACGACTCCCTGCTGCGCCTGTCGCACCTGAGCAGCTGGGACGCTAACGGGGACACCATGCAGAGCATCGGGTACACCTACGACGATGTCGGCAATATCACGGACATCGCCAACACTGCCACGATGCTGCCCAACGGTCTCGGCGGCGACTATAACAGCCACTATTATTATGATCAGCAGTACAGGCTTTCATCGGCTTACGGAGACTGGGGTGGCAACCAACTTGGGTTCAATGTGTCGATGGGGTACCACAACAACGGGAGGATTGCGCAGAAACTGGTGTATGCCGATGTGTTGAACCACTTGGGAAACACAAACACGGTCAGCTACAACAACACCTATTATTACAATTCCTCACAGCCGAACGTTGTCACGAGCATTAGCGGTTCTTCGGGAAATCAATTCTTCGACTGGGACGCGGCGGGCAACATGGTCTATCACCAGGACGAGAACAGTTGTGAACGGTTCCTCTGCTGGGACGAGGAAAACAGACTTACTGCTTTCTCCGACTGCAACGGCATGGGCATCTACCAGTACGATGCGGGCGGCGAACGCACATACAAGCGAACCAGCAGATTAGTGACCCAAAACATCCAAGGTCACTGGGCCACTTATTCTGTTCTGAACAACCCGACACTCTATGTCTCCCCGTACTTGGTGGCCACCCCCAAGGGTTACACCAAGCACTACTATGCCGAGAGCGAGCGTGTGGCCAGCAGGACTGGTGCGGGCATGGATTCCGTAAACTTGTTCCTGTCGAACTTGGCGGCTTATCGGGAATCATCAGTATCTTTGAATAATCCCCTATGGCAGGAATCCTGGACCACGGAGGAAGTTTTTCTCGCCAAGTATGACACTATTGAATGGCAACTTGACCATGTGGTATATGAGTGCCTTTGGACATACCCCAATGTGGTGTTTGATTCGCTGAACATTCTGTACTCATACGCCAACCTATCCCCATATCAGCACGAAAACGAACCCGACTGCTACTGGTATCACCCCGACCACCTCGGTTCGTCTTCCTGGATAACCTACACCGATGGCTCCGCCGTGCAGCATCTGCACTACCTTCCGTGGGGCGAGGACTTTGTGGATCAGCGCAGCACCAACTGGAACGCCATGTACACCTTCTCCGCCAAAGAAAAGGATACAGAAACTGGCTACTCCTACTTTGGCTCACGGTATTACAGCAGCAACCTGGGCATCTGGCTGAGCGTTGATCCGCAAGCCTCGAAATATCCGTCGCTGAGCCCGTATGTTTACTGTAAAAACAGCCCTGTTGTCTTATTCGATCCTGATGGTGAAGATGCGGTGTATATTGCATTCCCAGACTATGAAATTACTGTAGGTAAAAAGAAATATAAGCATTTAGGCCACGCTGGCGTTCTTTTGATTGACAATAAAACAGGGCTAACAAAATATTATGAATATGGACGATACGACAAAGAAGGGAAAGGAGAGGTTCGAAAAATTACTATCTCAAATGTAGAAATTGGGAAAGATGGGAAACCGACGCAAGAATCCTTAAATAAAGTCTTAAAGCAAATTTCAAATAAAGCAGGACATGGAGGGAAAATAGAAGGTGCCTACGTTGAAAGTGATAAATTTAAGGAGATGAATGAGTATGCCAAACAAAGACTAAATGAAAATAGCGATCCGAAAAGAAAAAGCTATGATGTATTTTTTAATAATTGTGGAACTTTCGCAGATGATGTAATCAAACAGGATTCAGAAGTGAAAAAGAAAGCCCCTGTGATTCTTGATCCTCGACCCATAAGCATAATTAAAGAATACCAAAAAAAATTTACCAAAATCACGTATGACCCAGTCAAAGAATGATTGTTATTTACCATGAATATGTATTATTCTTATTTTGATATTTTCTTACTCCAAATTTATTTGGGATCAATAGTGTATTTAATAGGGGCTCTTGTCAGATTTTGGCTAATTGGCAAAGCGAATTTCTCTTCCTTTTTAGTGATTATTATTGCATTAATTATATCTGTAATTTTATCTTTATTTTTTTGGCGCATTGTTCCAATGAACGATGTTATGCTAATTGGCTTTGTCAATATACCGGCTGTTTTGTCTGAATTAACGCTATTATTGATACAATTTATCTCAAAAACCATATGCAAAAAGTGTGTGCGTCGTACTCTCAATCACAATGACCCTGAATCGAACAAATGACCCAAATGAAATATTCGTCTAAACCTGCTGAATTAAAGATAGTCCAAGAGCGCATCACCTCGCAGATTGGTCGCGGCAATTTCTCCACGTTGGCATCACCCGTGACGGACACCGCCACGGCCAACCGCAAGGTGCGCCGCGCCGACAGCCTCTTGCTGGCGCTCAATCCCGCCATTACGGACACCACAGCCCAACTTTCTTATCTCATTACTCTCACCAACCGTCAGAAGGACACCTGCGAGGCTTACTGGTACCACCCCGACCACTTGGGCAGCAGCAGTTGGATCACATTCTCTGATGGCAAAGCCGTTGAACACTTGCATTATCTGCCTTGGGGAGAGGATTTTGTAAGACAAAGAAGCACCGATTGGCATGCCATGTACACTTTTAGTGCCAAGGAGAAAGACGCAGAAACAGGATATTCCTACTTTGGAGCTCGGTACTATTCTTCGGATTTAAGTATTTGGCTGAGCGTGGACCCCTTAGCTGATGAGTTCCTTTCTATTTCACCATATAACTATTGTTCAGACAATCCTTTGAAGTTAAAAGACCCCAATGGTGAAGGTCCTATACGTGCCCTAATAGGTGCAGCTGTTGGAGCTGCTGTTAATGCAACATGCGCTGTCATTGAACATAAATCGGGTTCTGAAGTCTTTGCTGCAGCAGTAGGCGGTGCTGTGACAGGAGCAGTAACTGCCGAAAATCCTCTTGCCAGAGGATTGGCAAGTGCTGCTGGAAATTATGTTGAACAACGCATTAACGTGGCATTTGGAAACAAGGATAAGGTTGATTATGTTGAAGTCGGCATTTCAGGTGTAATAGGAGGAGCAAGTTCAGGAATGGCAAGTAAAGCCAAAAGTGCGGTTACAAAACCTAGTCAACAAGTTTCAGCAGCAAAAAGTACTATTAACGCTGAAGTCAAAGCGGAAATGAAACAAAAAGGTTATGTTAATGGACATTCAACTAAAACCCAAATTAACAGAGAAACAGAACAAAGATTTCAAAATTATCAAAAACAAGTTGGTTTTGAAAATGAGGTAAAGAAAAAGGCTGTTGAGGCAGCAAACGCGGCAAGTGACCGCGAAAGTACAAATGGATTGAACAGTATGAGATAACCAAATCATCTTGTTAATGGAACATACTTCAATGTGCTTTAAGCCCGTTACACCAATTCCTACGTTTATTCTGGGTGGTGGTGTGGTTTGTTTAATATCTATTTCTACAAATTGGGAGGTTGCAACAATAATTGTATTTCTTTTCGCATATATCATATATAAAGAAATTCCCTATTTAAGAGAAACTCTAAAAACAAATGCTGACTGTATTATAATTCAAAATGTTGATTGTTTTAAAGATGAGAAAAAGGTGAGACTGAAAGAAGTTAGCATTGAGTGGTCTGACATACAGAGCTTGAATTTTGAAATAGAAAGAAATTATCATTTTTTAATTATTAAAACAAAAAATAAATATTTAGTACCAAGCAGCATTTACTATAAGGATATTGGACATTATTATTTGACATCTAAAAGGAGGCAACAAATGATAAATACTATTTACCAATTATATCGAAATCATAATTATTTTCACTAATGTTTTTTGTCATTAATTATAGTTGTATCGAGTCACCTGCTTTCTTGATGATGTTGGTTATTTAAGAGTTATTTTCTTCTTTTCAGGGCGACCGGGCACGCTATCCGTTCAAATTTCACACTTCGTGCTCATAACCGCTTCTATCGTTGTCGCGGTATTAAGGAAACAGAAAAACGCATTCGACCAGCATGAATGCGTTTTTCTTTTAACGTCCCTAACCGTGACGGATGTTTAGGCCATCTTTGCCACAAACTTAACGTTTATGGCAAAGAGCAGCACCCGCAGGGTAACCATCTACATCAACGGCAAGGAGGTGGAGGCCTCCGTCAAGCAGATTCGTTCCGAGATGAACAAGCTCGTGAACGAGCAGAACCGCATGGTCATCGGTTCGGACGAGTACATCTCCCACGCCAAGAAAATCAAGGAACTGAGGCAGTACCTCAAGGAACACGCGCAGAACATCGGCTCCGCCGCCTCCGCATGGTCGGAAATGTACAACAAGGTACTGCAGTTCGGCACGGGCATCGGAGGCCTGACGCAGAACCTCTCTTCCCTCGACAACGTGACCTCCACCCTCAAGCAGGTAGATATTCGTGTCTTTGCCAACAGCTGATTATCCTATTTCTTTTACCCCCGTACCCACCCCCTCACATCGGGGGTGGTGGGTGTGGGTATATATATATATGAATGACTCTTTCTTTCTTGCATTATATATATAAGGGGGAGAAAAAGGGCAAGATATTGAAAACCAGCAAGTTACAAGTGTTTCTTTTTGACCGTGGGCAAGATATTGACAATCAGTGAGTTGGACTTGTTTTGAGGGGCTTGTTTTGGCGGTTGGAAGAATGGCAATGGACAGCGCAACCATCTGCATCCATGGCAAGGAGATGGAGGCCTCCGTCAGGCAGATACATTCCGATTGGAAGGGGTTACTTCTCTTCCATTTTTATGTGTGATGTTGGTGATTTTTGAGTCCCATTTCTTTCTTTTTTCAGGGCGACCGGGCACGCTATCCATTCAAACTTCGCGGCAAGCCGCTCGTAACCATTCCTATCGTTGTCGCGGTATTAAAGACGGGGAAAACACATTCGACCAGCATGAATGCGTTTTCCCCGTTTATA
>JAEEGF010707382.1_pt1 | contig 36356 bp, 36 predicted proteins | sample 9134171 | NCBI WGS metagenome assembly JAEEGF01 (sample SAMN16246542, study PRJNA631951) | gut metagenome | biome: gut microbiome; feature: rumen; material: AP-attached | host: Bos | place: Iran: Karaj | collected 2018-10 | reverse complement strand
GCGGCGGCATCGTCAGCAGCGCCGATCTCAATTGTCCGCACTGCGGCGCATCCAATGCAAACTACGTCGACAGAGCGCCTCGGCATGCACTTTTGCCGAGGACGATCGATGAAATGAAGGACTATTGTGCGCAGCGCAGAATACCGCTGAGGGAGATGCGCTTTTTTGTCGGTGAGAATTACAGGCAGCCGAGAGCGTACGGTATCTACAGAGAAGGCAATCGTTTCATCGTGTATAAAAACAAATCGGACGGAACCCGCGCGATCCGGTACGACGGACCGGATGAAGCGCACGCGGTAGAGGAGCTCTATCTGAAACTGATGTATGAATGCCGGGTCAACGGCGTTCTCAAGTAAGAGAGATCCATCCGGTTTTGGGATCAAACAGTTTTTCACAGAGGGGATACTATGGCATCAACAAGCAAATGCCCGTATTGCGACGGTACAGTCAGAAGCGACGAAAAGGCCTGTCCGCATTGCGGCGCAGTCAACGAAAACTACACAGAGGACACAAAACGGCAGATCTTTCATCCGAAGACGATCGAAGAATTAAAGGAATACTGCGCCGAACGCGGCATGCCTCTGCTTCGCATGCGATTCTTTATCGGCGAGGATTTCAAAGAACCCAGAGCGTTCGGCATCTATCAGGACGGCGACCGCTATATCGTTTATAAAAATAAAGACAACGGCACCCGCGCGATCCGCTATCAGGGTCCGGACGAGGCGTATGCGGTCAACGAGCTGTTCCAAAAACTGCTTTCGGAATGTCACAACCGCGGCATCTATCCGGACGGGAAGCCGGCGGAGAATACAACTCGGTCTTCGTATACCGCTCCGAAGAAGAGCAGCGCTTCGGGGATCCTGAAATATGCGGTCTTCGTGATCATCGGGATCATGGTATTCGTCATGATCTTCAAAAACTGCTCGAATCATAAAAACGACGGGTACTACCGGTTTTCGAGCGATCCTTCCGTGACCTGGTATCATTACGGGGATAGCTGGTATTACTCCGATATCGGAACATCGAACTGGTACTCGGGCAATCCGGGCTACGGCGACAGCTATACCGATTATTACGCCGGCAGAGATTTCGACTCCGATTGGGGCGTAACAGACTTCAAGGATTCCGATACATGGGAGTCGATCAGCAGCTCTTCGGATTCCTCGTACGATTCATCCTCTTACGATTCCTGGGATTCGGGCGGCACGGACTGGAGCAGCGACTGGTGAGCATTACGACAGGGAGGAACACGATGGAACAGCATCAATTCGGTCCGGGACCGCTTCTTGACAAAAACGGGAACCTCTGCGAGCCCGGGTATGCGACGGCGCTTCTGAAAACGTACGACCGCGGCGCAATCAAGGCGGGCAGGCTTCGGATCAAAGAGTGGGACTACTATCTCATCACAAACGATCGCTTCGGCGTCGCGCTGACGATCGACGACAACAGCTATATGGGGCTGCTGTCCGCTTCCGTATTGGACTTTGAAGCGCGCACGGAAACGACCGTTTCGCCGATGTTCTGGCTGTCGCTGGGCAAGACCGGCTTTCCGGCGAGCTCGACAAAGGGCGACGTCAAAAAGACGCTGAAAAACGCATCCGGTTCCTTTGAACACACGGAGGAGGGCAGAAGACTGCGTTTCACGATCGAGCGGTTCCGCAACGGTAAGCCGTTTGCGTGCGACATTCTTCTGACCGAAGAACCGTGTGATTCCATGGTGATCGCAACGCCGTTTGCAAAGCGCGGACACTTCTATTACAACCAAAAGATCATCGGCATGCGCGCAAGGGGCTTTTTCTCGATCGGCGGCGAACGGACCGAGCTCGATCCCGAAATGACGTTCGGACTTTTAGACTGGGGCAGAGGCGTCTGGACGTACAAAAACACCTGGTACTGGAGCGCTGCGCAGGGCACGGTCGACGGGCATGTGTTCGGATTCAATCTCGGATACGGCTTCGGAGACACGACTGCGGCAAGTGAGAATATGTTGTTCTTTGACGGACATGCGCATAAGCTCGGACGCGTGGATTTCGGCATCCCGAAAAAGCCGGACGGCAGCGACGATCTGCTTGCGCCGTGGCATTTCACCGACGACGCGGGACGGTTCGACCTGGTCTTTACGCCGATCCTCGACCGCGCGTCAAAGACCGATGTGCTTGTGATCTGCTCGGATCAGCATCAGGTATTCGGACGATTCAGCGGCAAGGCAATACTGGACGACGGCAGCGCGATCCGCATTGCGGACATGATCGGATTTGCCGAAAAGGTGTTCAATAAATGGTAATCCGCCTGCACAGAGCGACCTCCTCTTCTCATAGTATGAAGAGGAGGTTTTTTGTATGAGAGCATCGGATTTTACGGAGTATTTGAAGGAACAGGTGCGCAATCACAGCATCTATGTCTGGGGCGCGCAGGGGCAGAAGAAGCCGACGATCACCGAAAGATGGATCCGCAGCCGGGAGAAAACCAAGCGGAACGCGGACCGCGCGATCGCGCATTGGAAGAAGGAGGTCCGTGAGGGCTACGGCGATGTGCTGCGGGCATTCGACTGCTCCGGACTTGGCGTATACTTTTTCCTGAAGCATGACATGATCGACCATGATCTGAACGCCGACGGATTGAGAAAGCTCTGCAAGACCGTCAAGCGCAGTGAGCTGCGCGAGGGGGACATGGTGTTCCGGATGAGCGGGGGACGTGCGGTGCACGTCGGATACGCGATCGACGGAGACAGGGTGATCGAGGCGAAGGGACGCGACGTCGGCGTGGTGGAAAGCCCGGTGAGCGGATGGGACCGGTACGGCAGACCGCCGTTTTACGCATCGAGAGAATTGAAGCTGACGACACCGTACATGCGCGGCGAGGACGTGAGAGAGCTGCAGCAGGCGCTTGCGTCACAGGGCTTTGCGCCGGGTCAGATCGACGGGATCTTCGGCAAAAAAACGGAACGCGCCGTGAAGCGGTTCCAGAAGTCGTGCGGATTGAAAGCGGACGGCATCGCGGGGAAACGGACGTTCTTTGCGCTCGGACTGCCGTTTTACGATTAAGCGTCCGGACTGCAGCGGAACAAGCCGAAAAACCAGGAGAAAAACGGTTTATCCGTCGGCTCAGGACTGCCGATCGGGATCCATTGCGGCGTCGGCTCCGGGTTCTGAGACGCGGGATACGGCGTCAGTTCCGGCGTTTCATCCGTGATGATGTAGATCGGTTCGTCGGTGGGTTCCGGCGTAGGCGGGTAGGTATAATCGTCTGCGATCAGATCGCCTTTGAACACGGTCTGACCGTTGAACGCGATCGAAACGGCGCCGGCAACGGTACCGATGGGTGCGGCGTAGGAATCGATCCGGTATGTGACGTATTCTTCGGGGAACGGGTCGCGGGCGAACGCGTCCGCCTGCCAGCGCGGCAGCGTGAGCGTGTCGGAATCGTCCCAGTCGATCCGGTACAGGATCTCCGTGGCGATGGACTGCGAACGGTCCGGCGTGACGGCATACGTTTCGGGCAGACAGCGTGAGATCAGTTCTTTTGTGTCGAGCGTGACGGTATCATGCCCGAACGCGTACTCGAACAGATCGATCGCGTCGTAAAAGCGCTGTGCAGCGTACGCGTCCTTCTTACGCCCGACGGCGTCGTCCGGCGCGTTCTTTCCGTGCAGCAGCACAAGGATATATACGGTATCGCCCTTCTGCGCGGCGGCGACGAGACACTTGCCCGCAAGATGCGTATCACCCGTTTTGACGCCGATCGCGTATTCGTAAAGACAGGAATACGGCTTATAAGTGTTCGCCGTTGCGTCGCGCTGAAGCCGGTTGGAAGTCCGCACAACAACGGATCGTCCGTCAGCGGATTTCGCGGTGTATTCGACCGTTCCGACGATCTCGCGGAACGTGTCGTTTTCAAGCGCGTAAGCCGTCAGGACCGCAAGATCGTGCGCGGTCGAATAATGCTCGGAATCGTGCAGCCCGTGCGGGTTTACAAAATGCGTGCCGGTCATGTGCAGGGACTTCGCTTTTGCGTTCATCATCTTTGCAAAGCCCTCAACGCTGCCGCCGACGTGTTCGGCGATCGCGATCGCGGCGTCGTTGCCCGAGGGAAGCATCAAGCCGTATAAAAGGTCGATCAGCGGAAAGATCTCGTCCGGCTTCAAACCCATCTTAGAATTGCGCTCGGAAAGCCTGCAGGCGCGTTTGCTGATCGTAACAGGCTCGTCCGGCGCGCAGTTTTCAAGCGCGACGATGCAGGTCATGATCTTCGTCGTACTGGCGGGATACCGCTTTTCATTCGCGTTGCGTTCAAGACCGAGGACCGCATGTTCCGGGTCGGACAGACTGACCAAAAATACAGTGTCCTCCGCGAGCGCTTTGAGGTCGAATCCTGTCGATTCGGTTTCTTCGGCTGTCCCGCTGAACGGGAGAAGCAGAATGCTCAAAAGCAGGCAGAGGACGATTCGTTTCATATGGACGGCTCCTTATCCGCGGTCGGTATATTGTCCGCTTTCCCGTGCGCGCTGTCGCGCTCTTCTGCGCGCGGCGGCGCGTTTTCTGCGCTTTGCTTCGGCACGGAGGTAGAGGAGGAACAGCACGACGCAGATCACAAGAAGCACGAATACGACGGAGATCGCGATCGGCAGCCAGCGCATTTCCTGCGGAATGCCGCATCCGCCGTCGGACCCGTTGACCGGGATCACGTCATCCGGATTCAAGGTCGGCGTATTGGCGTCACCGATCAGCTCGCCCGTGATCGGCGCGGGATTGTTCCCGGCTGGATCGCTCTGGACGGATGTGATATCGGTCTGCGCGGTGCCTTCCTTCACGCTGCGTTCTGCGATCAGATTGCCGCTTGCAAGCGTTTTGTCGTTGTATACATAGGTCACGCTGCCGATGACGGAGCCTTCTCCGATCGGCGCGTATGTATTGGTGAACAGCGGTTTTGCTTCGATCTTCAGGTCGGATACCTTCGCATCCGGATCCGGCTGCATGACCGAGATCATCGCATCCATGGAGATATCCGTATACGCCTTCAAAACGCCGCCCTGCGAATCCTCCTTGGAAGCGTTCGGGATGGAGACCTCAAATGTATTCTGCAAACCGTTCTCTACAAGATCGCCGAACCGGACGGAGTGCACCATGTCGGCAAACGCGTATTCAAACAGCGCTGCGGCGTCGTTGAACCGCTTGATGTTGTATCTGTCCTTCTGCGCGTCGTTCCAGCCGTCGTTGTATTCCGGATCGCCGATCGTACCGCCGAACAGCACCGCGATTAGCGTTACGCCGTCGCGTTCCGCAGCCGCGATCAGACACTTGCCCGCTTTTGTGGTATCGCCGGTCTTGACGCCGATCGCATCCGCATACAGGCAGGAGATCGGATTCGGAAGCGTTTCCGTTGCGGGCGCGTCGGTGATCATGCGGTTTGAATTGGTCAGCGTGATCGTGCGCGGTCCGGTCTGCGTCATATATGTTCCGGTCTTGACGATTTCACGGAATTCCTTGCTCTTGGAGCTTTTGTTCAGCGCATATGCGGTCAGAAGCGCCATGTCGCGGACAGTCGTGTAATGGTTGTCGTTCTGCTTGCCGTGCACCGTTACGAAATGAGAATGCTCCATGCCGATCTCTTTCGCCTTTTCGTTCATCTTCTCGGCGTATGCTTCGGGGCTTCCCGCAATATGCTCGGCGATGGCGATCGCGGCGTCGTTGCCGGACGGCAGCATCATGCCGTAGAGAAGATCCCGGAGGGAGAACTGATCGCCCGCCTGCAGACCCATCAGCGAATTGCCGCGGCCGAACTTGACCGCGTTTTCGGAGACGGTGACCATATCGTCGAGATTGCCGTTTTCAAGCGCGACGATGCAGGTCAGGATCTTTGTCGTGCTGGCCGGATACACCTGCTTGTCCGCTTCCTTTTCAATGCCGCGGTAGGAGACCGTCGGCGTTTCCGCGTTGGCAAGAATGTAATACGGCTCATAGAGCGAACTCACATTGAACGTGTCGGCGGAACCCGCTTGAAGAGCGGCAAGGGGACAGACTGCAAGGATCAGAAGCGCAGCCAGGAAAAACGAGAGAAATCTCTTCATGTGTATTAAAACCTTTCGGATCAATTCGATGACAGTAACAGTTTATAGGCATCGGCTATTCTTGTCAATGCATAAAACTGTTGAAAAATTGTGAATAAAACAGAATTAATGCAGATCGGAAAAAAGGATCTCGGCGGACATATCCGTATCCGTCAGCGTCAACAGCGCAACGCTCGGACCTTTTCCGGTGCGGGGACGGGAGAGAGAGCCGGGATTGAGCATCAGAATGCCGTCGACGGTTTCGACGGACGGAACATGAGAGTGCCCGAAGAATACGGCGTCGGCGTTCTGTTCCTTTGCAGCATACAGCAGAGGGAGCTTGCCGAAGACCGTATGTCCGTGCAGAAGCAGAATGCGCCTGTGATGCCATTCGACCGTATAGGTCAGCGGCGCGTCGGAAAACGGATCGCAGTTGCCGCGTACCGCAACGCACCCGCAGTTCAGCCGCGCGGACAGTGGAACAGCGTCCTCGGCATGATCGCCGAGATGCCAGAGCGCGTCGACGCCTTTCAGGCGATCCGCAAAGAGCGCGATGTTTTCGATGCTGCCGTGGGAATCGGAGATGACCGCGATCTTAGACATCGAGCGCCTCACGAAGCAGCATCAGCGAGCGTTTTCTGTGGCTCACCGCGTTCTTTTCCTCGCTCGAAAGCTCGGCAAAGCTCTTCTGAAACGGCGCATAGAAGAAGTAGGGATCGTAGCCGAAGCCGTTTTCGCCGCGCGCCTCGTGCAGGATGGTCCCTTCGACTTCGCCCTGCACAACGATCGGGTCGAGCCCTCGCCGCGCAAGCGCGATGCAGCAGCAGAACCTTGCGGTGCGCTGTTCGTCCGGAACGTTTTCCAGAAGCCGGATCAGCTTTGCGTTGTTTGCGGCGTCGTCATGCGCTTCGCCGGAAAACCGCGCGGAGTATACCCCGGGCGCGCCGTCGAGCGCGTCGACGCAAAGCCCGCTGTCGTCGGCAAGCACCGCGTCGAAGCGGTCGCCTGCGAACGCAAGCGTTTCGACGGCCTTCTTCAATGCGTTCTCGCGGAATGTCGCGCCGTTCTCCTCGACTTCAAGCTCGATCCCCGCTTCACGCATCGTAACGATCTCGGAAAAGCTGTCCTTTAGGATCGCGCGGATCTCCTGCGCTTTGTGCGCGTTGTTGGTAGCCAGTAAAAGTTTCATAGATCCTCCCGGACGCGGTACGGCGCGATCTCATCGAGGGAGGGCGTGACGTACAGCGTGTGCTGATGAAAATAGTTGACAAACCCCGGACGTGCGCCGGAGGGCTTTTTGACATGACGGACCTGCGTATAATCGACCGGTACGTTTTCCGAAGCGGACGCGCTGCTGTGATACGCGGCGATCGCGGCGGCAAGATGCAGCGTTTCGCGCGAAGGCTCTGCGCTGCAAAGGATCACATGCGACGCGGGAACGCCCTTTGCATGGAGCCAGATCGCATTCGGATCGGCGCTGCGCAGAAGACGCTCGTTCTGCAGGTTGTTCTTACCGACAAAGAGATCAACTCCGTCCGGCGTACGGTAGCGCATCGGCTTGCTTGACGGCGCGGACGCCTGTCTGCGCTTTTCGGAAGACGCACGGATATACCGCTCGCGGACCAGCTCTTCGCGGATCTCGGCAAGCTCTTCGTGCGTACCGCATGCGGCGACGTTCAGAAGCTGACCCTTGAGGTAATCGAGCTCTTCGCTCAGCGCGTCGACCTGCTCGAGCGCGTATGCGCGCGCCGCCTTATTCTTGCGGTAGCGCTTGAAATAACGCTGCGCGTTTTCGGCAAGGGAGTATTTCGGATCCAACGGGATCTCAACGGACGCCGGCGGATCGGCATAATAGTTCAGAACGGTGACGGAGCTGCGTCCCGAAGCAACGCCGTGCGCGCCGAGCAGCAGTTCTCCGAAAAGCCGGTCTCGTTCGATATGCGACTCGTCCCCGATCGTTTTCATGCAATCGGACAGCTTCTTTTCGGTCCTCTTCTTTGCGTGATCGAGCACGGCGCGCAGAGAGGTCCGTTCTTTTGTCAGGATCGCCTGCCTGTCCCGTTCGCGATAGAACAGATCCTGCGCTTCGTTGACGGAGGAGCAGGGGATCGAGTCGATATTCTTCGGACGAAACGGCAGAACGCCGACGCCGGGGATCACGGACGGTTCAAACCGGTGCTCCTTCAACGCGAGAAAAACGGAACGGATCTCCGCGGCGATCCGGTCTTCCGGCGTGCCGTCCTTTACGATCTGTTCCGCGCACAGACGGGAGACGCCGGCGAACGCGTCGATGAGCCGCTTTCCGGGCATGCGTCCTTCGCACACGGCTTCGATCTGCTCCGTGTCCGCAAGCAGCGGATCGAGCTTTTCGGTCTCGGGCGGCTCCGCGTACGCAATGTTCGGCAAACAGATGCGCGCTGCGTTTTCCGCGATGCCGAAATGGCGCATGCAGTCGATGATCGTTCCGTCCGCATTCAGAAGATAGATGTTGCCGTGCCGTCCCATCAGCTCAACGACAAGCCGAAGCTCGACGGAATCGAAGAACTCGTTCCTGCCGGTCAGCGAAAAGACCTCGATGCGGTTCAGTCCCTTCTGTTCGATCGAAGCGATGCGGCAGCCGATCAGATATTTCCGAAGCAGCATGCAGAACGAAGGCGCATTTTCCGGATTCTCGAAGGTCTTGGATACGGTCTGAATGCGCCCGTTTTCGGCATGGATGCAGAGCATCAGTTTCACACGCCCCGTATTCGGCGCGTGGATGTGCAGGATCACGATATCCTTGTCCGGCTGCTGTACCTTGTCGATCTTGCCGCCGACCAGCGTCTGCAGCTCGTGTACGCATGCATACAGGGTCAATCCGTCGGTTGCCATACAAAACTCCTTCGCACCTATTCTAAACGCACGGGATGCGGATTGCAAGAGAAAAAAGAAAAGCGTCCCTGATCGGACGCTCATATCATGCGAATACCGGGGTTCAGTTGTTAGCGGCTGCGCGCTTCTTTGCCAACTGTGCCTTTTTGCGATCTGCTGCGTTCTTGTGGATAACGCCCTTCGCGGCAGACTGGTCAACGGTCTTGACAGCCGCAAGGTATGCCGTTTCCATAGCTTCCTTATCGCCGGACTTCAGCGCTTCATCAAAACGACGGACGGCAGTCTTGAGTTCGGACTTGTCCATGCGATTTCTGAGGTTTTCACCAACGGAAGTCTTCGCACGCTTCATAGCGGACTTGATGTTTGCCAAAGCATTTCACCCCCTGTAAGATTTGCCCGACCGGGTTCCCGGTACGAACGGAGTACATTCTAACACAAAATATTCCACAATGCAAGGATTATTTTTGCTTTTTTGCACTTTTTTTCAAAAGCCTGTTTCGCGCCTGCGGTACGGCGTTTTGAACGCGCCGATCCGGTCCGGATCAAAGCACCCCGGGGATCATTCCGGCAAAGACCTGCGCATAGTATGTTAAATGAAGGGAACGCGTACAGAGTTCACAACTTCGTTGCATTTCCCGGATTGACAATCGGGAAAGCGCTCACTATAATAGGGGACGATGGTTAGCACTCGAAAGGAATGAGTGCTAAAAGATTCACAGGAGGTACGTATTATGTTGAAACCGTTGTTCGATCGCGTTGTGATCCGGAACATCGAAACGGAAGAGGTCACCAAGGGCGGCATTCTTCTGACCAGCGCAGCGAAGGAAAAGCCGCAGATGGCGGAAGTTCTTGCTGTCGGTCCCGGGACGAAGGACGTGGAGATGGTCGTCAAAGCCGGCGATAAGGTCGTTTATCAGAAGTATGCCGGTACGGAAGTCAAGCTTGACGGGCAGGAAGTCATCGTGATCAAGCAGAGCGATCTTCTTGCAATCGTGGAATAACAGGAGGATAAAACCATGGCAAAGCAGTTGAAATACGGCGAGGACGCCAGAAAAGCATTGGAAAGCGGGCTCAACCAGCTTGCGAACACGGTAAAGATCACCCTCGGACCGAAGGGCAGAAACGTCGTTTTGGAAAAGAAGTTCGGCGCGCCGCTCATCACCAACGACGGCGTGACGATCGCGAAGGAGATCGAGCTTGAAGATCCGTTCGAGAACATGGGCGCGCAGCTCGTGAAGGAAGTCGCGACCAAGACGAACGACGTCGCGGGCGACGGCACGACGACGGCGACGCTGCTTGCGCAGGCGATCGTCCGCGAAGGACTCAGAAACGTCGCCGCGGGCGCAAACCCGATGGTCGTACGCCGCGGCATCGAAGCGGCGGTCAACGAAGCGGTCGAGGGACTCAAAGAGCTCTCCGTTCCGGTCGGGTCGAAGCACGCGATCGAACAGGTCGCGGCGATCTCCGCAAGCGACGAAACGGTCGGCACGATGATCGCGGACGCGATGGAGAAGGTCGGCAAGGACGGCGTCATCACGATTGAAGAAAGCAAGACCATGAAGACCGAGCTGAATATCGTCGAAGGCATGCAGTTCGATCGCGGCTACTGCTCCGCATACATGGCGACCGATACCGACAAGATGGAAGCGGTCCTCGACAATCCGTTCATTCTGATCACCGAAAAGAAGATCAGCAATATTCAGGAGATCCTGCCGGTGCTCGAGCAGATCGCACAGGCGGGCAGAAAGCTCCTTATCATTGCGGAAGACGTCGAAGGCGAAGCGCTTGCAACGCTCGTCATCAACAAGCTGCGCGGCACGTTCACCTGCGTCGCGGTCAAGGCGCCGGGCTTCGGCGACAGACGCAAGGCGATGCTGCAGGATATCGCGATCCTGACCGGCGGTCAGGTCATTTCCGACGAGCTCGGCATGGACCTCAAGGAGACCACGCTCGATATGCTCGGCAGCGCGAAGCAGGTCAAGGTCGACAAGGAAAAGACGGTCATCGTCGAAGGCGCAGGGGATCCGAACGAGATCGCGGCGCGCGTCAAGTCGATCCGTGCGCAGATCGAAGAGACGACCTCCGATTACGATAAGGAAAAGCTGCAGGAGCGTCTTGCAAAGCTCGCGGGCGGCGTTGCCGTCATCGCGGTCGGCGCAGCGACCGAGGTCGAGATGAAGGACAGCAAGCTCCGTATGGAGGACGCTTTGAACGCGACCCGCGCGGCTGTCGAGGAAGGCATCGTGCCGGGCGGCGGCGTTGCGCTGCTGTCCGTTGCAAAGCGCGTCAAGGCGCTTGCCGAGAAGGAGACCGGCGACAAGAAGACCGGCGTGCAGATCGTGCTTCGCGCACTCGAAGAGCCGATCCGTCAGATCGCCGCGAACGCGGGCGTGGAAGGCTCCGTCATCATCGAGAACATCCGCCGCAACGGTACGGAAGGCTACGGCTACGACGCGGCGACCGATACCTACGGTCTGATGACCGAAAAGGGCATCGTTGACCCGACCAAGGTCACGCGCAGCGCGCTGCAGAACGCGGCGTCCGTCGCGGCAATGGTACTGACCACCGAAAGCATCGTTGCGGATATTCCGAAGCCCGAACCCGCAGCGCCGGACATGGGCGGCGCAGGCATGGGCGGCATGTATTGATCGGATCCGATCGAATCCAAGGAAGTCTCCGGACTTCCTTTTTTGATGCGCGACATGGATCAATCTTGCTTTTCAAAGCGACATCCATTATAATATGAGAAAATCTGAATGAAGGCACGTCATGAACAAACGAACGCTGCGCAACGGAATACTGGTCATGCTTGCGATCCTGCTGACGCTGGGTACGGGCTTTCGTTCCTATGCGGAGGAAGCGCTGTTCGGCGACGCAGACGGCGACGGCGAGGTTACGGCGCAGGACGCAAGCTGTATATCACGGCATTTGAACCGTTTTCGTATGCTGGATGCGGCTGCGCAGACGCGTGCCGATTTCGACGGAGACGGCATACTGACGGAGCGCGACGCGTCGCTGATCCTGAATTCTCTGATTTCGCCGGAATTCAGCGTTCCGGTCACGCGATCGTTCTCCATGCTCGTTACCTCGGATTTTGCCGGTAACGCTTGGGATCCGAAGGAACGTTCCTGTACCGCCGTCAATACCGCGACCTGCATTCAGAATCTGCGGACGGAAGATCCGGATCTTCTGCTGTTCGACGCCGGCGGATCGCTGTTCGGCACTTCGATCGCGGACGATTATACCGATAATACGGAACGTTCATACGGACCGATCACGTCGCTGATGATCCGGCTCGGCTACGACGGACTGGTGCTCGGAGAAGAAGCGTTTTCCTATCCGTCGCAAAAGGTCCGCCGCGAGGTCAACGCGCTGCACGATCGCGGTTTTAAGGTCCTCGGTTCCAACCTGCTGAAAAGCGAGCCGACGATCTTCGATCCTGCGGGCGCGCTGTGGAACGAGCTTAAGCCGTATGCCGTATACTCCGTGCCGCAGGACGAGGGAAAGGACCCGCTGCGCGTTGCGGTGATCGGCATGACAGATCCGGACCTGTGCGTTACGGAGGACGAGATATCGCCCGAAGATCCGATCAAGGTCTACGCGAAACTGCGGAAGGAGCTTAGGGACAAAGCCGATTACACGGTGCTTCTTTACTGCGGCAGCGTCGACATGGACGCGCAGGGAACAAATGCGTTCTCCCTGCGTGATCTGATTAAAAAAACGGACAGCATCGACATGGTCGTTGCGTCACACGGCAACTTTGCAAGCGTTCGCTCGGAGCAGAACGCCGACGGCTCGGAGATCCCGATCGTAACGCTTCCGGGCGGCGTCGGGTCCGTTACAAAGATCTCCGTATCCATGCGGCGAAACGGGCGGCCTGCGGTGCAGATCAGCACGATCGACGCTTCACAGACGGAACCGGATCCCGCGATCAAAAACAGCATGAAGCCCTATATCAGCAAGCTCTCCGCGATCCTGGACGTCATTGTCTGTACGCTGGACGATCGGCTTGAGCCGTATGACGCGCGGGCGCTGAACTCCACGGACGCGATGGAGCTGACGCATGAAATGCAGCTGTTCGCGCTGCGGGACTGGATCGATTACCACGACGTCGACCTGCCGAACGAGATCATCTCGATCGCTTATCCGTATATCGCGATCGGCGGGCAGAAGGAAGGCACGCTGACCTATCGCGATCTGTATTCGCTCGATACGGAAACGCCGCAGTATACCGTGCTTCTGATCCAGGGCGCTGAGTTGCGCGCGTGGCTTCGCGATCTCTCGGACAAGCTGACGGAACAGAAAACGGTCTACTCGCTGTACGGACTGTCCTATCTTCTCAACTCGCTCAATCCGGACACGCCGCTGGGTTTTTTGGAGCACAGCTCCGGACGTTCCGTCGACGACGACGAGATCTTTACGCTGATCCTTGCCGAACGTCCCGGCGACGAATTGGATATCAGACAGTATCTCGATGAAGAATGGATGCCGTACGCTGACCGCGTCATCGAAGGTTTCGAGCTGCCGAAGCCGTATCTGACCGAAACATTCGGTGAAAACGCGATTACAGACGCGCTTGTGGCGTTCCTTGAACAAGCCGGACATTTTAAGCTGAAACACCTGTATACATGGATCATGATCTGACAGAAGCCGCGCACAAAGCCGCGGCTTTTTGCATGCGGAAACGGCGGTTTTCATATGCTGTACCATGAAGAACAAACGATCCGTATTACGGCGTATCATGAACGCCGCAGAGCTGCCGCAGGATCTGGATCCGCATAGATTTTTTGTACAATGGTACGGCGCCGACGAATGTCTGATCGAACGGCATCGCGGGATCCTGTGTTTTGAGGACGAAAGGATCCGCGTTGAGACGGAACAGGGTGTTTTGTGCGTTTCCGGTCACGGGCTGTCGCTCGAAACGCTGACGGATACGCAGCTGAAGATCTCGGGACAGATCATTGCGCTTTCGATCGAGGCAAAAAGTTGATGTGGCAATTTTGGAAAGGGTATGTTATAATTCAAGTTGAAGGATTATGCATTGTGCGTTTCCTGAAACGGATGAACGACGCGGGGATCCGCGTTGCGAATGTCCGCAAAGCGGGAGACGCCAAGGTCTGCTGCACGATCCCTGTCAAACGCTTTTTTATGCTTCATGCGCTGCGAAAGGGACTGCCCGTTAAAATCCGCGTGATCGGACGCGGCGGACTGCCGTTTCAGCTCCGGAAGCTTTCCAGCAGACCGGTCCTTTGGATCGGTACGGTCCTGCTTTTTTCGGGGATCGCGTTACTGTCGTCGCGGGTCTGGATCATCCGGATCGGAGAGACAAAGACCGTCGATCCGCAGCAGATCCGGGAGCTGCTTCGGGAACGCGGCATTTATCCCGGCGCATTTCTGCGCGGACCGATCCTGATAACGGCGTCCAACGATCTTTCCGCACAGATCCGCGAGGCGGCGTGGATCGGGCTCGACCGGGAAGGCGTTCTGATCGACGTGAAGGTCGTGGAAGCGCTGCCGGAATCGGTTAAGCGCACGGACCGCATTCCTTCGGACGTCGTCGCCGAAAAGGACGGCGTCGTGACCTCGATACAGCTGATGCGCGGACAGGCGCGCGTGAAAGTCGGCGATCGCGTGAAAGCGGGCGACGTGCTGATCTCCGGTACGGTGATCTATCAGGACCGGAGCACGGAGACGGCGGCGGACGGCAGCGTATACGCCGCTGTGGAATACCGTTCCGAGGCTGTGCTTTCCGACCGTGTCAGCGAGAGCTTCGAGACCGGATCCGTCGATCAGATCCGCATTCTTCGGTTCTGGAACACGGAGATCATGCGTACGCGCTGCGCGTTCGATCACTACCGCATGATCGACCGGGACGCGATCACGGAAAACGGACTGCTGCCCTTTTCGATCGTTCTCACGACGGCAAGGGAGATCGGGTTCCGGGAAAGAATGCTCTCCGAAGCGGAAGCGGAAGAGCTTGCATTGACTGAAGCGCGGGAGAAGGCTTACAGGATGATCCCGAAGCACGCAGCGATTATTAACACTTACGGTACGATACAGAACAGGGACGGAAAACGATACGCCGTTGTGATCGTGACAACGGAAGAATTGATCGGAAAAACGGAGGAGAAACCGCATGACGGATGAAAAAGAACGGTCGGTCGCACGGATCGAGCTGGAATCCATGGACGATTCCATCGGTCTGTTCGGCGTTTTTGATGAGAATCTGAACGTGTTTGAGGAGGAGATCGGCGTCAGGATCCGCATCCGATCCGACGGCATCGCGATCGAAGGCGACGAGGAACAGGTGCAGCTTTGCAAAACGATCCTTGAAAAACTGTTGGACATGCAGCGGAAAGGCGAGCCGATCAACCGCGGACGCATCCGTTACGCGATCGACATCGCAAAGGACGGCAACGCCGAGATGATCAAAGAGATCATGGGCGACGTCGTCGCGCTCACCAACCGCGGCAAGCAGATCAAGTGCAAAACGCTCGGACAGAAGAAATACATCCAGGCGCTGAAAACGCACGAGCTCGTGTTCGGCGTTGGACCCGCCGGCACCGGCAAAACGTATCTTGCCGTCGCGATGGCGGTCGTTGCGTTCAAGAATAAAGAGGTGGAACGCATCATTCTGACGCGTCCCGCAGTCGAAGCGGGCGAAAAACTCGGATTTTTGCCGGGCGATCTGCAGAACAAGGTCGATCCGTATCTCCGACCGCTGTACGACGCGCTGCAGGAGTTTTTCGGGCTCGAGACCTACAAGCAGCTCATGGAGCGCGGCGCGATCGAAGTGGCACCGCTCGCCTACATGCGCGGCCGTACGCTGAACAACGCGTTCATCATTCTTGACGAAGCGCAGAACTGCTCGATCGAACAGATGAAAATGTTCCTGACGCGTTTCGGCGAGGGCAGCCGGATCGTTGTGACTGGGGACGTGACGCAGATCGACCTGCCGAAGGAAAAGATGAGCGGTCTCGTCCACGCGATCCGCGTGCTCGACGGCGTGGAGGGGATCTCCGTCGTTAAGCTGACGCATAAGGACGTCGTCCGTCACGAGCTTGTGCAGCGGATCATTCAGGCGTATGAAAAGCACGAGAACGCAAGGAACAGGGAGCGGAACAATGATTGACGTCTTTTCGGAAACGGTCGGACTTACAGACGAAGAGCGGACAGGCATCGAACGCGCCGCTTCCGCCGCGCTTGCAAGCGAAGGACGCAGCGGCGATCTGACGATTTTAATCGACACGCCGGAGCGCATTCAAACGCTGAACCGTGATTTCCGGCACGTCGACGCCGTGACCGACGTTCTGACGTTTCCCGCGTGGGAGGGAGAGATCTCTCTTTCGGCGGACGGGTATCTCGGCGATATCATGATCTGCTACGATCGTGCAAAGGAGCAGGCGGAAGCGTACGGACATTCTCTGATGCGGGAGCTTTCGTTTCTTGCGGTGCACGGCGTTTTGCACCTTTTGGGATACGATCATATGACGGAAGCGGACGAGCGTGTGATGCGCGAAAAACAAACGGCTATCTTGGACAGCATAGGAGAAACCAGATGAATACCATTTCAAATGAAGCGCTGCTTAAGCTTGCGATCGAAGCGCGCGAGCATTCCTATTCGCCGTATTCGCATTACAGCGTCGGCGCGGCGCTGCTGACGAAGGACGGCAAGGTCTATCAGGGCTGCAACATCGAGAACGCGTCGTTCACACCGACGATCTGCGCCGAACGCACCGCTTTTTTCAAAGCGATCTACGACGGCGTACGCGAATTTGCGGCGATCGCGATCATCGGTTCCGGCGAGCTTCCCGCGTTTCCCTGCGGCGTGTGCCGGCAGGTGATGTCGGAATTCTGCGGCGGCGATTTTCTGATCATCGTATCGAACCGCGACGGAAGCGAGGTCGTGACCGAAACGCTCGATCAGATGATGCCGCACCGGTTCGGACCGAAGGATCTGCTATGACGGGCGCAGGGTATAAAAGCGGATTTTTCAGCATCGTCGGCTGTCCGAACGTCGGCAAATCCACGCTGATCAACCGCCTTGTCGGTCAGAAGATCGCGATCGTGACCGACCGTGCGCAGACCACGCGCAACCGGATCACGGGTATTCTCACGCGAAAAGATTACCAGATGATCTTCCTCGATACGCCCGGTATGACGAAGCCGCGCAACAAGCTCGGTACGTTTATGCAGAAAACGGCGGAGGACGCTTCAAAGGATACCGAAGCGATCCTGTTCGTCGTCGACGCGCTGCAGGGCGTGCGCGAACGCGACCGGGAGGTAATGAATCACGTCAAATCGATGCGATCCCCGGTTATTGTGCTCATCAACAAATGCGACGCGGCAAGCGCGATCCAGATGCAGGAGGCAAGGGACGCGATCGCGGAAGCGGGCTTTGATACCGTGCTTGCGATCTCTGCGCAGACCGGCGAAAACCTCGATAAGCTTGAGGAGCTTTTGAAAGGTTACCTGACCGAGGGACCGCAGTATTATCCGGAGGATATGGTCACCGACCAGCCGGAACGCGTGATCTGCGCCGAAATGATCCGCGAAAAAACGCTGGAGCTTTTGCGGGAGGAGATCCCGCACGGGATCGGTGTCGGCATCGACAAGATGCAGATGCGTCCCGACGGCAGGCTGATGGACGTATGGGCGACGATCTACTGCGAGCGGGAGAGCCACAAGGGGATCATCATCGGCAGAGGAGGCAAGATGCTGAAACGCATCGGCTCGGAAGCGCGAAAGGACATCGAGTGGCTTCTGGACGTGCAGGTGAATCTGCAGCTGTGGATCAAGGTCAAAGAGGACTGGCGCAACCGTCAGCAGATGCTGAACGAGCTCGGGTATCGCGACGATTGACGCATCTGTTTTTGTAAAAGCGGGCATACTGTCCGTATGAAGAAAGAAACCGAAACATGGGAACGCTTTACGCGTACCGGCAAAGTAAAGGACTATCTTGCCTATAAGCAGGCGGAGCGAAAGGAATGCCGACAGAACTCACACAAGCAATCGTAACGGGCTATACCGATTATCGCGACGACGACCGCATGCTGACGCTGTTTTCGGCGGAGCGCGGGCGCATCGACTGCAAGGCGCGGAGCTGCCGCAGACCGACGTCAAAGCTTCTGTCCTGTGCGCAGCCGTTCGTGTTCGGCGAGTTTGAGCTGTTTGTCAACAACGATCGCGTGACCGTCAACGGCTGTGACGTGCGAGAGACGTTCTATCCGCTGCGCGAAGACGCCGACCGGTTCATCGCAGCTTCCGTATGCACGCAGCTTGTGAACAGCGTGATCCAGAAGGAATCGTCAGACGAACCGCTGTTCTCGCTTTTATACCACACGCTGTCGTTTCTTGCGTATACGGATTCCGATCCGAAGGACCTTTTGATCGCGTTTCTGCTGCACTATCTGGATCACGCCGGGTATCGTCCGTCGCTGACCCGCTGCGCCGTGTGCAGAAGAGATATCCGCTCCGACGCGGTCCTGTTCTACTCCGCGGAAGCCGGCGGCGCAGTCTGCGCAGGCTGTCCGCACGGCGGCAAGCCCGTATCCAAGCTTGCTCTGGAGGCGATGCGGCGCATTCTGCTGCTGCAGGATGACGAATTGAAGCGCGTCGTGCTCAAAGAGGGACTTCGCGCGGAACTGCTTCCCATTCTGAAAAGCTCGTGCGCGCAAATGCTCGGCGAAAACGACAAAGGCATCGCCTTGATCGAACAGATTGCATAAAGGGCACAAAAAATATCGAAAGATGCAAGATTTTTCTTGCATCGTTTTTAATTTATTGCTATAATAAATTGTTCAACAAATCTTAGGAGGATTCATATGGCCAAAAAGTATGTTTATCTGTTCAGCGAAGGCAACGCGGACATGCGCAACCTGTTGGGCGGCAAAGGCGCGAACCTTGCCGAAATGACCAACCTCGGTCTGCCGGTTCCGCAGGGCTTCACGATCACGACCGAAGCGTGCACCCAGTACTATGAGGACGGACGCACGATCAACGCCGAGATCCAGGAGCAGATCATGGAATACATCGAGAAGATGGAAAAGATCACCGGCAAGAAGTTCGGCGATCATGAAAATCCGCTTCTTGTTTCCGTTCGCTCCGGCGCGCGCGCGTCGATGCCCGGTATGATGGACACGATCCTGAACCTCGGTCTCAATGAGGACGTTGTCGAAGTCATCGCGCAGAAGTCCAACAATCCGCGCTGGGCATGGGACTGCTACCGCAGATTCATCCAGATGTTCTCCGACGTCGTTATGGAAGTCGGCAAGAAGTATTTCGAGATCCTGATCGACCGCATGAAGGAAAAGAAGGGTGTCAAGCAGGACGTCGAGCTGACCGCGGAAGACCTCAAAGAGCTTGCAAATCAGTTCAAGGCCGAATACAAAGAAAAGATCGGCGAAGACTTCCCGTCCGACCCGAAGGTACAGCTGTTTGAGGCGATCAAGGCTGTTTTCCGTTCCTGGGACAACCCGCGCGCAAACGTCTATCGCCGCGACAACGATATCCCGTATTCCTGGGGCACCGCCGTCAACGTACAGTCCATGGCATTCGGCAATATGGGCGATGACTGCGGCACCGGCGTTGCGTTCACCCGTGACCCGGCAACCGGCGAGAAGGGTCTGTTCGGCGAGTTCCTGACCAATGCGCAGGGCGAAGACGTCGTTGCGGGCGTCCGCACGCCGATGCACATCGCCGAGATGGAACAGAAGTTCCCCGAAGCGTTCAAGCAGTTCACCGAGGTCTGCAAGATCCTCGAAGGTCACTATCGCGACATGCAGGATATGGAGTTCACCGTCGAGCACGGCAAGCTGTATATGCTGCAGACCCGCAACGGCAAGCGTACCGCAAAGGCGGCGCTGAAGATCGCATGCGATCTCGTCGACGAAGGCATGCGCACCGAGCAGGAAGCAGTCGCCATGATCGATCCGAGAAACCTCGACACGCTGCTGCATCCGCAGTTTGACGCAAAAGCGATCAAGTCGGCAACGCCGATCGCAAAGGCACTGGCGGCGTCTCCCGGCGCGGCTTGCGGCAAGATCGTCTTCTCCGCAGAGGACGCAAAGGCGTGGAAAGCTCGCGGCGAAAAAGTCCTTCTCGTCCGTCTTGAGACCTCTCCCGAGGACATCGAGGGCATGAAGGCAGCGCAGGGCATCCTCACCGTTCGCGGCGGCATGACGTCCCACGCGGCGGTCGTTGCGCGCGGCATGGGCACCTGCTGCGTCTCCGGCTGCTCCGAGATCGCCATGGACGAAGAGAACAAGCGCTTCACGCTGAAGGGCAAGGAATACCACGAGGGCGATTGGCTGTCCATCGACGGCTCCACCGGCTGCATCTATGACGGCATCATCCCGACCGTCGACGCAGAGATCGCGGGCGAGTTCGGCCGCATCATGGGCTGGGCGGACAAGTACAGAAGGCTTTCCGTCCGCACGAACGCCGACACTCCGCGCGACGCGAAGAAGGCGCGTGAGCTCGGCGCAGAGGGCATCGGCCTTTGCCGCACGGAGCATATGTTCTTTGACGGCGACCGCATTGCAGCCATCCGTGAGATGATCTGCTCTGACACCGTGGAAGAACGCGAGGCTGCGCTCAATAAGCTGCTCCCGATGCAGCAGGGTGACTTTGAAGCGATCTATGAGGCGATGGAAGGCTATCCGGTCGTCATCCGCTTCCTCGATCCGCCGCTTCACGAGTTCGTTCCGACCGAAGAAGCCGACATCAAGCTTCTTGCGGACACGCAGGGCAAGACCGTTGAGCAGATCAAGAACATCATCGCGTCGCTGCATGAGTTCAACCCGATGATGGGTCACCGCGGCTGCCGCCTGGCCGTTACCTTCCCGGAGATCGCGAAGATGCAGACCAAGGCTGTCATCCGCGCCGCGATCAACGTGCAGAAGAAGCATCCGGAATGGAAGATGGAGCCCGAGATCATGATCCCGCTCGTCGGCGATCCGAAGGAGTTCCGCTTTGTGCGCGACATCGTCGTCGCCGTTGCGGACGAAGAGATCAAGGCATCCGGCATCGCGCTCAAGTATGAAGTCGGCACGATGATCGAGATCCCGCGCGCCTGCCTCACCGCAGACGAGATCGCAAAGGACGCAGAGTTCTTCTGCTTCGGCACGAACGACCTGACCCAGATGACGTTCGGCTTCAGCCGTGACGACGCGGGCAAGTTCCTGAAAGCGTACTACGACACCAAGATCTATGAGTCCGATCCGTTCGCGCGTCTCGACCAGAACGGCGTCGGCAAGCTCATGAAGATGGCAGTCACGCTCGGCAAAGAAGCACGTCCGGACCTCGAGCTCGGTATCTGCGGCGAACACGGCGGCGATCCGACGTCCGTCGAGTTCTGCCACGAGATCGGTCTTGACTACGTCTCCTGCTCGCCGTTCCGCGTGCCGATCGCACGTCTTGCGGCAGCGCAGGCAGCGATCAAGGAAGCAAAGTAATCCTTTCGCAGCTGATCAACGGCGCCTTCGGTTGTACGGAGGCGCCTTTTTCATGCGGTCCGTCCTTGCAAATCGATCGGGAATGTGGTAAGGTATATCTATGGAAATATGCGTTAAAGGACAACCGATCACGTTTGTGGAGCACGGCACGCCGGCGGAAAAGGCTGGAGTGCGATGCGGCGACGTCCTGCTTCGCATCAACGATACGCCCGTCATCGACCTCATCGACTACGAAGCGCTGACCGCGCGGCGCGCGCTGAAGCTCGATCTCGAACGCGGGGGAGAACCGCTTTCGATCGTCCTGCACAAGGGCGAGTATGAACCGCTCGGGCTGTGCTTCGAAACGACGCTGATGAGCCGCATGATGACGTGCAAAAACCATTGCGTGTTCTGCTTCATCGACCAGATGCCGAAGGGCGTCCGGAGCAGCCTGAACGTCAAGGACGACGACTGGCGGATGTCGTTCATCATGGGCAATTACGTCACGCTGACGAACGTTTCGGACACGGAGTTTGCCCGCATCATCACACGCCGCGTAAGCCCGCTGTATGTATCCGTGCACGCGACCGATCCGGAGGTCCGCACAAAGATCATGCGCAATCCGACCGCCGGACGCATCATGGAACGGCTGACCGCATTGAAGAATGCGGGACTGCGTTTCCATACGCAGATCGTCCTTTGCCGCGGACTGAACGACGGCGCGGTGCTGCAAAGAACGCTGTCCGATCTGTCGTCGCTCGCGCCCGCATGCGCGTCCGTCGCGATCGTACCGGTCGGCGTGACGAAATACCGCGCGAGGCTTACGGCGCTCGGGACCTTCGACAAAGAACACAGCGCCGAAGTGATCGATACGATCGGACCGATGCAGGCGGATTATCTCGAACGGTTCGGCACGCGGCTCGTGTTTCTGTCCGACGAATGGTATCTGAACGCCGAAAGACCGCTGCCGGGTGCGGAAGCGTACGAGGAGTACGAACAGATCGAAAACGGCGTCGGACTTTTGCGGATGTTCGAGGAGGATTTCCGGTACGCGCTTTCCGAAAGAGAACCGCGCAAAAACGCGCGCATCGTTTCGATCGCGGGCGGTACAGCGGCATATCCGTTCTTCCGGGATTTATATAAAGAATTGGAGCCGTACGGCGTCAGGACGGATCTGCACCCGATCCCGAACCGGTGGTTCGGCGGCAACGTGCATGTCGCGGGACTGGTCACCGGCAGCGATCTTTTGGCGGAACTGAACGGCAAACCGCTCTCCGACCCGCTGCTGATCCCGAAAAACATGCTGCGGGAGACCGAGGACGTTTTTCTGGACGGCATGAAGCTTGCGGAGGCGGAAACGGCACTCGGCGTCAGCATCCGCACTTTTTCGGACGGAACCGAACTCATTTCATGTGTATTTGAGGAGTAAACTATGGCAAAACCTTTGGTAGCGATCGTCGGCAGACCGAATGTCGGAAAATCCACATTGTTTAACCGCCTGACCGGCAAGCGTATCTCGATCGTCGAAGATACGCCCGGCGTCACGCGCGACCGCATTTACAGCGACGCGGAATGGCTTGACCGTAAATTCACGCTGATCGACACCGGCGGTATTGAACCCGCAAGCGAGGACAAGATCGCCGTGCAGATGAGCCGGCAGGCGGAGCTTGCGATCGAGACGGCGGACGTCATCATCTTTTTGACCGACGGACGCGACGGCATGACCTCCGCGGACCGTGAAGTCGCTGCGATGCTTCGCCGCTCGAATAAACCGGTCGTACTCGGCGTGAACAAGCTCGACGCGCCGAAGTATCACGAAGCGATCTATGAGTTTTACGAGCTCGGGCTTGGCGAACCGTTCATTCTGTCCGGCGGGCAGGGGATCGGTCTCGGCGACCTTCTGGACGCCGTTTGCGCGCATTTTCCGGATGCGGACGAGGCGGAGGACGATCCGCGCATCCATATTGCGATCGTCGGCAAGCCGAACGTCGGCAAATCCAGCCTGACAAACTCGCTGCTCGGCGAGGAACGCGTGATCGTTTCGGACGTGCCGGGCACGACGCGCGACGCGATCGACACGCCTTTTGAGAAGAACGGCAAACAGTATGTGCTGATCGACACGGCCGGCATCCGCCGGAAACGCGCGATCGAGGACGAGAGCATCGAACGTTACAGCGTGATTCGCTCCCTTGCCGCGATCCGGCGCGCGGACGCGGTGCTGTTTGTCTGCGACGCGGAGCAGGGGCTTTCCGAACAGGATGTCAAGATCGCGGGGTTTGTACACGAGGAGGGCAAGCCGTCCGTTGTGATCGTGAACAAGTGGGATCTGATCGAAAAAGACACGCATACCATGGACAAATTCAAAAAGGACATGGAAAACGATCTTGCGTTTATGAACTACGTTCCGTTCCTGTTCATCAGCGCCAAAAGCGGTCAGCGCGTGCATAAGGTCCTTGAACTTGTGAACGATGTCTATGCGCAGAGCACGCGCCGTATCCCGACCGGTATGCTGAACGACGTTCTGAACGAAGCCGTTTCGATGTCCGAACCGCCGACGCAGAACGGAAGGCGGCTGAAGCTCTACTATGCGACGCAGGTCGCGATACAGCCGCCGACGTTCGTTGTGTTCGTCAACGATTCGACCCTTGTGCATTTTTCCTACGAACGCTATCTTGAGAACTATTTCCGTAAGACCTTCGGCTTTTCCGGAACGCCGATCAGGATCCTGTTCCGGAACCGGACAAAAGAGGAGTAAAACGATTTCATGATCGGAGAATGGAACGCAATCGCGATCGCCGTGATCGCCATAACCGGCTATCTGATCGGGAACTTCCAGACCGCGCTGATCATCAGCCGGCTGAAGTTTCGCGATGATGTGCGGTTATACGGCAGCGGAAATGCGGGAACGACCAATATGGTCCGCGTGTACGGGAAGTACTACGGATTGCTGACGTTTGTCGGCGACGCGGGGAAATGTGTCGGCGCGTTCTTTCTCGGACGGCTTTTGGGAAGTCTGTTCCCGATCAATCCGTCCGATCCTGCCGTGTCCGTACTGCTCGGCGGATACATCGCAAGCGCATGCTCGGTGTTCGGTCATTGCTACCCGGCGTTATTTGAATTCCGCGGCGGCAAGGGCGCGGCTTCGGCGTATGCCATGACATGGTGCCTGTGCTGGCAGGCGGCGCTTGTATCGACGATCCTGGCGATCGTGATCTTTCTGCTGTGGAAGCGCGTCTCGCTTGTGTCGATTCTGACGGCGATCTCTTATCTGATCGCGACCTACATCGTTTGGGCGACCGGACATGCCGATAAATACCTGCTGTTTTTCGTCGCGCCGGTCGTACTGCTGCTGCTGATCCGGCACAAGGACAACATCAAACGCCTTTTAAGAGGAGAGGAAAAAGCGATCTCCTCTGGAGACAAACGCTAATCCATCATCCTGCTCCGCAACGCGGACAGGATCTTTTTTTCGAGACGCGAGACCTGCACCTGCGAGACGCCGAGGATCCTGCCGGCTTCCGATTGCGATTTTTCTTCGCGGTATCGCAGACGCACCAAAAGACGCTCGCGCGGGGAGAGCGTCTGCAGCGCCGCCTGCAGCGACATCTTCTTTACGGTAAGCTCTTCTTCGCTGTCAACGCCGATCTGATCGAATCGGTTTCCGCTGCCGTTCGGAAGCGGTTCGTCCAGCGAGCCGACGGGGGAATCGCTTGCGTATGCCGCGGCAAGATCCTCGCGCGAAACGCCGAGACGTTCGGAAAGCGTTTCAATCGTAAGGTCAGGCTCCGTTTCGAGCTCGCGCCGGATACGCTGCGCAAGCGATTTTGCGCTTCGGGAGAACTTGATAATCCCGTCATCGCGCAGGAATCTGCGTATTTCCCCGGCGATCAAGGGGACCGCATAGGTTGAGAAGCATACGTTGAACGAAGGGTCGAACTTCCTGATCGCTTTCAGAAGCCCGATCGAACCGAGCTGTCGAAGATCGTCCGGCTCAACGCCGGAGTTCAGATACCGCTTTGCGATCGCCGTGACAAGCGGCAGATTGTCTTCCAAAAGCTGCCGCTCCGCTTCCATATCGCCGCTTTGCGCACGTTCGATCAGATCCGGAAAGGATTCGTTATGCGTTTGCATGACGAATGCGTTTCCTCATGGTTATGACCGTTCCTTCGCCGAGCTTGGAATCCACGTTGACGGAATCCATGAAAGCCTCCATCACGGAAAAGCCCATTCCGGAACGCTCAAGCTCCGGCTTGGATGTAAAGAACGGTTTTCTCGCAAGCTCGATATCGCCGATCCCGCAGCCGTCATCCTTTACGATCACGGTCAGATCGTCTCCGTCGATCTCCATCTGCATGGTCACGACACGGTCGATACACTGATCATAGCCGTGGATGATCGCGTTTGTGACTGCTTCCGAGACCGCGGTGCGGATGTCGGACAGCTCTTCGATGCCGGGATTCATCTGTGAAGCAAACGCTGCCGCGGCGGCGCGCGCAAAGTTCTCGTTTCCCGAGAGGGACAAAAAACGTACTTCCATTTCGTTATGCATACCGCGCCTCCTTATTGCCTTTCTACGATCGCGTACAGTCCCGACATCTTGAAGATCCGGTCGACGGATGTGTTCATTCCCTTGACGATCAGCTTGCCGCCGCGCATCGACAGCTTCCTGTACCGGCCGAGGATCACGCCGAGCCCTGCGCTGTCCATAAACGTCATTCCGGACAGATCGAGCACAAGCTCGTGTACCGTTACGTCACGCAAAAGCGTATCGAGCATGATCCGCGTTTGCTCCGCGCTGTGATGATCCAGCTCGCCTGAAAGCTGTACCGAAAGACGCGGTCCTCGCTTTTGTGCATTCAGTTCCATACAATTACCTCCGATTATGGTTCAAATATAAATACGCCGTATATGCGCTGCATCCTTTTCAGAAAAAGGACAAGCTTTGCAGGATTAAGGCTTGTTGTGTCGAATAGGATATACCATGAAGATTATGCGTATCGTTTTGTGTATCGGAATGATCCTGTTTCTGGTTTTCACGCCGAAAACGCTTGTGGAAGACGCGCAAAGGTCCTTTGTCGATCAGCGCTTCGTGCGAGATCCGAACCGGATACAGCGTTCCGTCGTTTTGTATCATATCGTGCGCCACCGCCCGTACGCAGGCAGTCTGACGCAATGGCTCAAAGCGCGCGCGGCAGGGTACGAAAAGAAGCATAAGGGCGTATATATCGAGATCGAGGGCATGGATGAAAAGCACTTCTTTGAAAGACTGGAAAACGGACGCAGACCGGACGGGTATTCGTTCTTCTCGGGAACGATGTATCCGGACCGTCTGAAACCGATCGACGATCTGATGTTCCCGTACCGCGACGGACTGTTTCAGACGGATCGCTGTGTTCCGTACTGTTATTCGGGTTATGCGCAACTTGTCAAAACGCCGGACGGTCCGCAGGAGCGCGTATATTTTACAGACGATATTCTTGCGGCGGAAACGGGCTTTTCGGGAAAGACGGAGACCGAAGATAAAGCGGATGTTCTGTATCTGGACCTGCGGCGGGCGGGGGATCTTGTGCGATACAAGGACGGCTTTGCGCTTGCGAAGGCGGAGCCGATCGACAGCTTTACGGATGCGGTCTGCTGGATGGGGATCGACCGCGAAACGGACGATGCGACATCTGCGATCATACTGGATTTCCTGGCGTATCTGATGGAACCGGATTCTCAGCAGACGCTGAACGCGCTCGGATTGATGTCGGTACGCTCCGACGTAAAGAATACGCCTCCCGATGCGTTTCTGAAGCCTGTTTTCCGTGCATACGAGTCCGTTCTGACGGTCGATCCGTTCCGATGGAACTCCGCGTACGATTCGCTCAGGGAAGACGCCGCAAAAACCGTCGGCGGGGACGCCGACGCATACGAGCGGTTTATAAAACGTTTGCGGGAATGTTGCAGTTAGGTGTTGTGCGAAGCGAACGGATTTGCTATAATATGCATATGAAAGTATTTTGGGGCAATATAGAATTGCCGGATTCGTTCGGCGCCGAAGAGAATATTCCTCTGTCCGAATTGACAAGCTTCCGGATCGGCGGGACCGCGAAGATCGTTCTGCGCCCGCGTTCGTATGATGCGATACAAGAAGCCGTTTCCTTCGCAAAACGGAACGGCATTCCGCTTGTGCTGCTCGGCAAGGGGACGAACATCCTTGCGCCGGATCAGGGCTTTGACGGCATGGTGCTTCGATTCGATACGCCTTTGCACGAGCCGGTTTATGAGGGAACGAAGGTCGTTGCCTGCTGCGGAACGTCGATGACGTCTCTTGCGCGCGAGACGGTCCGTCGAGGGCTGATGGGCATGGAATGTCTCTGCGGCATTCCGGGCACGGTCGGCGGCGCGTGCGCGATGAACGCCGGCGCATACGGCGGTGAGATCAAGCAGATCCTGAAGCGTATACGCGTGCTGAACAACGGCAGGGACGAATGGATCGATGTCAGAGAAGACGATCTCGGATATCGCAGGAGCGCGTTCTCGTTTCCGGACCGGATTGCGCTTGAAGCGGAGTTTTTGCTGAAACCGGACGACGGAACGGCGGCGCGTACGATGCAGAGCTGCATGGAGAAGCGCAGGGAAAAGCAGCCTCTCGACATGCCCTCCGCGGGCAGCGTGTTCAAACGCCCGAAGGATCATTTCGCCGGCGCGCTGATCGATCGCTGCGGGCTGAAAGGTTTTTCGATCGGCAGCGCGCAGGTCTCTCAAAAGCATGCCGGGTTTATCGTCAATACCGGCAATGCGACCGAAGCCGACGTCGTCGCGCTGATCGCGCATATTCAGCGAGTTGTGAAAGAAGAAACCGGCGTTATGTTGGAGCCGGAGATCAAACGAATCTGAAGGTGGTGCTGATATGGATCTTTTGATCATAACGGGCATGAGCGGGGCGGGGAAGTCGCTTGCTCTGAAATCGCTTGAAGACATGGGCTTTTTCTGCGTGGACAACCTTCCGTCGCCGATGCTTTCGGAGTTTACGTCCCTGTGCAAACATGCAAACCCGCCGATCGCGCGTGCGGCAGTTACACTGGATTCGCGTGAAAGCCTGCTTTCCAGAAGTCCGGAAATGGTCATTTCGGAGATCAAACGGCTTGACGTACCGTACAAGATCCTGTTTCTCGACGCGCGCGACGACGTTTTGAAACGGCGGTACAACGAAACGCGCAAGCGTCATCCGCTCGGATTGTCCGGCGAGGCGGAATCCGGCGTACGGACGGAGCGAGGATATCTTTCCGTCATTCGCTACGCTTCGGACTTTGTGCTCGACACAAGCGACATCGCCGCCCGGGATCTTGAATCGTGCCTGGAAAAGTTTGTGCCGGAGATGGAACACGAGCAGATGGCAATCGTAGTTTCGAGCTTCGGATACAAGCGCGGCGTTCCGGTCGACGCCGATATGGTCATCGACATGCGCTTTGTGGAAAATCCGTTCTATTATGAGGACATGCGATATCTGTCCGGACTGGACGAACGCGTGCGCACGTTCGTGCTTTCGCAGCCGTATGTGACGGAATACCTCGACCATCTCGAAAAATGCATCACGGACATACTGCCGCTGTTTGAAAAACAGGACAAGCACATCCTGCGCATCTGCTTCGGCTGCACCGGCGGCAGACACCGTTCCGTTGCCGCCGCGGAGGAAATGATGCGGCGTCTTCGCGACCGCGGACATGCCATCCGCATCTATCACCGCGACATCAGCCGCGAGCTGCAGGACATCGAAAGCCGGACGGAGAAAAAACGCTCATGAGTTTTTCGTCGGATTGTAAGGAAGAACTGATCCGCATACGCGTCAAGAGTGCCGAACAAAGGCTGTCACAGCTTTCCGGCCTTACCTTTACGTCCGGCGGGATCCGCATATCGCGTCGCCCTGCGCTGTTTTATCATACCGAAAATCCCGGTACGGCAAAGCATATCACTTCGATCGCGCTCAGCCTCTACGATCTGGACGCAATCGTCGAAGAGAAACAGGTCGAGCATCGGAGAAGACCGATCTATGAGGTAACGCTTTCCGGAAAGGATACCGACCGTCTGCTGCGCGATACCGGCGCTATGACAGAATCCGAAAACGGGATCCGGCTGATGACGGAGCTTCCCGCATGCGTGCTTGCGCAGGAAGAGAACCGTCGTGCGTTTTTGCGCGGATGCTTTCTCGGCAGCGGAAGCTGCGTTGATCCGAAACGCGGATATCATCTTGAAATGATCTTTCGCGCCAAAAGCGCTGCGAACGCCGCTTCACAGATGCTCCAAGAATTCCGGCTGCCCGCGAGGATCTCCGTCCGCAACGGGGACAGATTCATTGTCTATCTGAAGGACGGCGACGACGTGAGCGGCATGCTCGCGCTGATCGGCGCGTCCTCATCGGCGCTCGCGCTTGAAAACGTTCGCGTCGAGAAGGATATGCGGAACTATATCAACAGGACCACCAACTGCGAATCCGCAAACATCGACAAGCAGGTCACGGCGTCGATCCGGCAGCGTGCGGCGATCGAAATGATCGACAGACGGATCGGTCTGACGTCGCTTCCTGTCAGCCTGCAGCAGGCGGCAAAGCTCCGGATCGCCAATCCGGACGCCAGCGTGCAGGAATTGGCGGACCTTGCGGAGATTCAGAAATCGGGCATGTATCACAGACTGGATCGGCTGATGAAGATCGCCGAAGGATTGGAGGATGAATGAACCGGCAATACAGCGCGTTTGCGCATACATATGACAGCATGATGCACGACGTCGACCGGGATCGGTGGATCTCGTATCTTGACGGATTTCTCAGGGAACACGGCGCGCATAACATCCTGGACTGCGCCTGCGGTACGGGCGTCAACGCGATCGGGCTGTATAAGCGCGGCTATCATGTGACCGGCAACGACGTTTCTCCGGACATGCTGATGGAAGCGCGGAACAACGCGTTTTGCCAAGGCGCAAGGGGGATCATTTTTATCTGCGAGGACATGCGAAAGCTCAAACTCCACAAGCCGGTCGACGCGATCGTATGCGTATGCGACGGCGTGAATTATCTGACCTCCCAAATAGACGTCGAATCGTTCTTTTCACATGCCGCGGACTGTCTGAAACCGGGCGGACTGCTCTTGTTCGACGTCTCATCAGCGTATAAATATCGGGAGATCCTTGCGTGCAATACGTTTACGGAAGAAACGGACGATTACGCCTACATCTGGAAAAACAATTATGATCCGATATCGAAGCTTTGCGAAATGACGCTGACCGCATTCGTGAAGCGGGGAGAGCAGTTCGACCGGTTTACGGAAACGCATTTGCAGCGCTCGTATTCGGAAGATGAGCTCACCTGCGCATTGTCCAAGGCGGGCTTTGCAGTGATTCGCAGCTATGACGCATTTACGCGCGATCCGGTCAGGGCAGACAGCGAGCGGATCCAGTATCTGGCGATCAAGGAGGAAGCGTAATGAAACAGGATCAGATCATACACGGCATGCTTTGCAATCAGGCGCTTCGTTTTGTCGCGATCGACGGCACACAGCTCGTTCGTGACGCGCAGAGAATACATTCTCTTTCACGCGTTGCCACGGCGGCGCTCGGCAGACAGCTGATGATGACGTCCATGATCGCAACGTTGTGCAAGAATGCGGCGGATACGGTCACGACCGTGATCGCGGGTGGCGGTCCTTCCGGAAATCTTGTCTGCGTCGGACGAAACGGCGGGCTCGTGAAGGGCTATGCGTCCGTGCCGGACGTAGAGCTGCCGCTTCGGGAGGACGGCAAGCTTGACGTTCGCGGGTATGTCGGCACGTCCGGAAAACTGACGGTGATCCGGGATCTCGGGCTGAAGGAACCGTACGTCGGCATGTGCAATCTGATCTCCGGAGAGATCGCGGAGGACTTTGCGCAGTATTTCACCGCGAGCGAGCAGCAGCCGTCCGTCGTATATCTCGGCGTCCGCGAAAACGCTTCCGACGGCTTTGTGATGGGTGCTGCCGGACTGATGATCCAGGCGATGCCGAACTGCCTGGATGAGGCGATAGATCGCGTGATGCAGGAGGCGGACCGTATTCCTTCGCTCGGCGCGCGCATTGCGGAGGGAGAAACGCTGGAATCGGTCCTTAAAGACCTGTTTGCATCGCTCGATGCGGAAGAAACAAACCGCATGTCGCCGGCGTTTTCCTGCGACTGCTCGCGGGAACGACTGGAGCGCGCATTGATCTCGATCGGCAGGGAGGAGCTCGAGCAGATGATCGAGCAGGACGGCAAGGCGGAGCTGACCTGTCAGTTCTGCGGGAAATCCTATCTGTTTGACCGCGCGGCGCTTGAAGCGCTGCTGACCGAAGCGATGAACAACGGAGGAACCGATGAAGGATGAACGTGAAACGGGCGTGATCGTTCCGTTTCAACAGAACGCAGAGTTTTATTATCAGCGCGGAAGCAAGTATCTTTCTGATCCGGAGGATCTTGCGAAGGCGGAGCAATACCTCAGAAAGGCATACGAAGCGGAACCGTCGCGCGAAGAATACATCCTTGCGTTTGCGGAAACGCTCTATCGCATGCATCGTTTTGAGGAGAGCCTTTGCGTCCTTCTGCCCTCGCTGAACGATTCAAACCGCAATTCTTCGGAGATGATCTTCGGGATCGCTTCCGTTTTTATGGGACTGGAAGAGTTCAATGCCGCCGAACAGTGCTTCCGGCTTTGTATAGACCGCGATCCGAACGGTCCATACGCAGAGCGCGCTTTGGATGTTCTGGAACTGATCGAAGACGAACCGGAACTGCAGGCGCAGATCGGACTTGTCAACAACGAAGACATCACGCTGCTGAATGCGATCCACCGGGCAAAGTCCATGTACATTTCCAACGGCGACGATTCCGGTCTTGCGCTGCTGCTGTCGATCGCCGACAAATATCCGGACAGCGAAATGCTCGATATGGAAATCGCGATCATGCAGTTTTCGCTGCGCGAATATGACGAGTCAAAGAAGCGGCTGTTCAATCTGTTCAAGCGAAACAGCAAAAGCGTCCGCGGCAATGCGCTGATGACGCTCATATATCATGTGCAGAAACAGGATCGCGAAGCGTCGGAACAGAGCAAAAAGATCCTGATTGATCCGGACTGTTCCCCGGAGGAGCTCGGCTATGCGGCGCCGATCCTGATGGAGATCGGCGAATATGAACGCGCACAGTACGCACTTGAGCTTTTGCGCGATGCGCTGCCGTATGATACCGAGATGCTGCATCAGCTTGCGTACTGCTACTATGTGCGCGGGCGAAAGCATGATGCGGAAAACATCTATGACGATCTCGCGCAGAGGAACGAGGACGATTCCGTTGCTTCATACTACAAGAAGCATATCCGTGAGGATTCGGAAGCGGATTTCAAGCGCAGCTGGACGATCAATTATGACGTGCCGATCCGCGAAGCCATCATACGCCAGCGGAGGATCCGCGACGTGGCGACCGCCGGCATTGACGCGATCAAACAGACCTGGGCAAACGATCGCGAGTTCCGCACGATCCTCAAATGGGCGCTGATGAGTCCGCTGTCTCCTTCGGTACGCGGTACGGCAAAGATGCTTTCCGTCCTCGGAACGCCCGAAGCGGAACGCGAGCTCCGTTCGTTTCTGATCCGGTTCGATCAGACGGACGAGGACAAGCAGTTCGTTTTCGGACTGCTGCTCGGCATGGAGGCAAAGCCGCCGTTTTCGCTCTATTATCAGGGCGACTGGCAATACGGCATCGCGCGTCCGTTGATCGTGCCGCAGCACCTTCCGATCAGCTATGAAAGCATTCTCAGCATGATCTCCGATTTTCCGAACTGTGTGCATGAGAGCATTCGCTATCGTGATCTGAATATCCCGAAGGACCTTTGCGACGTTTCTACGCGTATCTTTTTCTTTTATTTATCCTGCTTCAAAGACGGAAAACTGCCGCACATCACGCGCATGCAGGAGGACGCCATGGCAGGCGCGTTTATCGTGATGGGACTCGGCGCGCTGAACGCTGCGTCGATCGAACCGGATGTGATCCTCGATGTGTTTGAGCTGTCGGCAAGAAGACTTGAAAACGCGCTCAAACGCATCCTTATGACAATGCAGAAAGATAAGGAGTCTTAACATGGAGTTTGTCGCAACGGCTAAGATCGGACTGGAATCGACCGTCGCATTTCAACTGCATAAGCTCGGCATCCTCGAAACCGAAACGCTTGACGCCCGCGTGAAGTTCTCCGGCGGTTATGATGAAATGGCTAAAGCGCTGCTCTGGCTTCGGACCGCGGAAAGGCTTCTGATGACGGTCGGATCGTTTCATGCCGACACGTTTGATTCCCTTTTCGAGCAGACAAAAGCCCTGCCCTGGAACCGGTATCTGTCGCCGAAAACAAAGATCCATGTGAACGGCAAGAGCGCAAAAAGCACATTGTTTTCCGTTTCGGACTGTCAGAGCATCGTAAAGAAGGCGATCGTGGAATCTCTGAAAGCGTCCTTTCATGTCAATACCGTGCCCGAGACCGAGGAAGAAGTCATCGTCGAAGTCGGGATCCTGCGCGACGAGGTCACTCTTGCGCTCGATTGCTGCGGCGCCGGACTGTCAAGAAGAGGCTACCGGACCTATAACGTCCCCGCACCGCTGTCCGAGACGCTCGGCGCGGGTCTGATCCTGCTTTCCCGGTTTTTCCCGGATACGCCGCTGATCGATCCGATGTGCGGTTCCGGCACGATCCCGATCGAAGCGGCGATGATCGCAAACAACATTGCGCCTTCTCTGAACCGCAGCTTTGCAGCCGAGCAATGGCGTTTTGTCGATCCGAAGGTGTTTTCCCTTGCGCGGGAAGCCGCGGATGATGCACGAAAAAACGAGAAGCTTTGCATCCTCGGCAGCGATATAGATCCGCATTGCATAGATCTTTGCAAAAAGCATGCAAAGAAGGCAGGCGTCATGCTTGAATGGAAAGTGCGTCCGGTCAGGGAACTGACGACCGAATGGCGAAACGGCGTTCTGATCTGCAATCCGCCTTACGGCGAAAGGCTCTCTGACGCTAAATCCGTCAAAGCGCTGTATCGTGAAATGCATACCGTATTCGATCGTATTCCGGACTGGCATATCAATGTCATCACATCGAACCGCGAGTTTGAATCCGTTTACGGAAAGCCCGCAGACCGCCGCAGGAAGCTCTCAAACGGTGGAATGCCCTGTACGCTGTATCAATACTACCCGGACCGTAAAAATGCAACAGAGACGCGCTGAAGCGTCTTTTTTTGTTCTGCGCATCATATGCTGTTGCGGGAGGGAATGATGATGCGTAAACGGATTTCTTTTATTTTGTCGGTGCTGATCTTTGTGCTGTTCGTGCCTTATGCGGTGGCGGACGAAACGCTGCCGTATTACTGTATCAAGCCGATGCACTCGGATTTGATCATCGAGGAAAGCAATTCGGACAAGGCGGAGAATGTGGCGGGGCTTACAAAGCTGCCTGCCGTTCTGACGCTGTGTCTTGCGATAGACAAAGGGCTGATCGACGAAAGCGCCGAGGTCACTGTCAGTTCAAATGCAGCTTCGATCGGCGGTCCTTCCGCATATCTCAAAAAAGGCGAGAAGATCGCGGCAAACGAGCTCATGCGGGCGGCGGTCATGATCTCCGCCGGCGACGCGATCATGGCGCTTGCGGAGCACGCATTCGGCTCCGAAGACGTATTTCTGAACAACATTGATCTAACCATGCAGTCGGCTGGTATCAAAAAGGAGCTTCCCGGCTGCATGGGGACCTATATGACGTTTTCCTGCAGAGAGCTGATCGCGCTCGGGGAGATCGCCGCCGGTAGCCCGACTTTTTTGAAATACTGCGGTGAAAAATACGCGGTTCTCGAACATGCCGACGGCAGAAAGACCGAGCTTGCGTCGGCAAACAAGCTGCTGACGTCACTGCCGGGATGCTTCGGTCTGTTCACGGGAAGCTCCAAAAACGAAGGATACTGCGGCGTATTCGCATGCAGACGCGGGGAAGCGACCTACATCTGCTCGATCATCGGCGCGCAGAACAGCAAGATCCGGTTTGAAACGGCGACAAAGCTGTTTGAGGAAGCGTTTGCCAATTATAAATACTTCACGATCTGTGATCCGGAGGAACCGGTCGTGGAAGGATACCCCGTCGAGGGCGGCGACGTCGAATCGGTCGATCTCTATGCTAAGGAAAGCTGCAGCCTTTTGATGCAGAAAAACAACGGAGAACCGCAAAAACGGTTTGATCTGCCGGATATCCTGACTGCGCCGCTTGATCCGGAGCACGCGGTCGGAAGCATCGCTTTTTATGATGCAGCGGGAAATATGCTGCTGGAAGCGGCGTTGTATCCGAAAGACGCCGTTCGTTCGAGCGGGTTCACCGAAACGCTGAAACGCATTCTGCAGCAGTTTCTGAACGGGTAAAGAAGCGGGGGAATTGCACTTGCAATACCCCGCTTTTTCGGTTATAATAATGATATGCTGATTGATGTATTTAGAACATATGAATTTTTAACAGCTATTAAGATAGTGGCATGCCTCCTTCCTGTGTTGTTATTAAGTTTAACAATGCATGAATGGGGACATGCATATGCCGCACATTTATGTGGAGATGATACAGCCAAAAACCTAGGAAGAATGACGCTTAATCCCATAGCGCATATAGATCCTTTTGGTTTTCTCATGCTTTTAGTAGCATATTTCGGATGGGCAAAACCAGTACCCGTCAATCCGCGTAATTATCGTAATTACAAGCAGGGCGAAGCGATCGTTTCGCTTGCCGGCGTCACGATGAACCTGCTGCTTGCAATCGTATTTTCGATCGCATTCGTACCTCTGTACCGTTTGTATATCGAATCGGTCATTTATGGATCGGGTAAATATCCTTGGCTCGAAAACGGGCTGCTGATTCAGATCATCGAATACGGCGTCAGTCTGAACATCGTGCTCATGCTGTTCAATCTGCTGCCTGTCTATCCGCTTGACGGGTATCATATCTTTGAACT
>JAEEGF012182596.1_pt1 | contig 36357 bp, 32 predicted proteins | sample 9134171 | NCBI WGS metagenome assembly JAEEGF01 (sample SAMN16246542, study PRJNA631951) | gut metagenome | biome: gut microbiome; feature: rumen; material: AP-attached | host: Bos | place: Iran: Karaj | collected 2018-10 | reverse complement strand
ATAATTACAAGCACAAAATACGTGTAGCAGGCGAGCCTGCGGTTTCGATAAGTTGTTTTCATGACTGGGAGCTGTTTTTTTTGATAAATTCGTTGATTTTCAAAACTCGACATTCGGGCTAATTAATTTTCAGTTTTTTAAAGTGATTTTTACCTTTTTTTGGACTTCAATAATTTAAAAAAAATTAAATTTTAGTATTGTCCAGATTATGCCGATTAAAAGTTTATCATGAATAGATGTAGACTCTTATATGCAGCTTTCTTTGGAGTTATATTCTATGTTCTTGTTTCAATGCTCTGCGGTAGTGATGGAATATGGGCTCGAAATCAAATGCTGGATCAAAAAAGACAACTCAGCGCTCACACAGCTGAAATTGAAAAAATTAACGAAGACCTCACAATGGAAAAAATTGCCCTCCTTAATGATATGGATGTTGTTGCAGGGTATGCAAGAAAACTGGGCTATATATATGAGGGAGAAAAGTTAGTAAAAATTACAGGTCTGCCTGAAAGAGAGGCAAGAATTTATGATGCAGGACTTGTTTTAAAACACAAAAAAGTTCAATCTATGCCTGAATGGTTCTGCAAATCTGTAGGACTTGTAATCGGAGTATTGGTTTACATCATTTTATTTTTAATTGATTATAACCGCGGACTTGTTGATTTTTCTTCAAACAGAAATATTCCGGAAGCCAGCGGTGGAGTTTCTGTTTATGATATGCCGAAAGTTTGATTCAGATTCTATTGAAAAAGCCGTCCGTGAACTGAAAAATGGCCAGGTACTTGTTCTGCCAACTGATACAGTGTATGGGTTTAGTGCAATCGTAGATTTGAAGGGTAAAACTTCTTTTTTTGCACAGAATAAAATTATGGATATAAAGGGCAGGGGAAAAGAAAAACACTTTATCCAGCTTCTAGGCTGCCCTGAAGATATAAAAAAATATACGGACAGAGAAATTCCTGACCAGCTCCTCAAATTATGGCCAGGTCCTTTAACTGTAATTGTCCCTGTAAAAGCTGAGAATCCTCTTCTTGAAGAAATGGAGACTGTTGCTTTCCGTTGTCCAGGAGATAAGTGGCTTAGACAGATTATCACTGAAATCGGGGCACCTGTTTATTCTACAAGCGTTAACCGTTCTGGTCAGCCGGTTTTATCATCACCTGCTGCAATTGAAAAAGAATTCGGCAGTGAAGTAAGCCTTATTGTAGATGACGGAGACAAAATAAACAGTGTTCCTTCTACAATTGTCATGCTTGAAGATAAGGGCATTAAACTGATTAGAAGTGGTGCTCTGGACGTAAGTTCAATTATCAGCAGCTTTTAAGAATTAAAAAAAATTATCAGTTGGATTTTCTTGTCCAGGTTGTTTTTACAGCACCTCTTGAGGCGCCTGTAGGAGAGAGGGAATCTGCAACAAGAGTATTTTCTGTTCCTGTAAGAGTGTTTTCATCTACAAGTACAAGATTCCAGATTGTAGGTTCAGCACTGGCAGCATTTTTAATGGCAACTTCACGGCTCAAAGAAGGGTAGAACGAAGCGTTTGATTTACCCTGTTGAGTAACCGTAACTTTTGTACCTGAAACTGTTATGGTAATGTTCATGGAAGCACCATTTTTGAAAATTACAAAACCTCTGCCTCCTCTGAGAATTACGATTTTGTCTATTGTAGAATCTCCTGACCAGTTTCCACTTAAGCTTTCCAGACTCGAGGAAACATTTCCCTGTTTTACGGCAGGCAAGTCTGTTTCTGATGAAAGCAGGTTTGTAAGCAGGCTTTCAAGTGAATCCTTTGCATCCATGAGAATCAGGTAGTAAGAAGAATAAACCTTTGTAAGACTGAGGGATTTTCCCTGGTCAGCCTTAAAAGCATTAAGTGTACATGACCACTGACCGTCTTCAGTTTCATTAATTTCTGCATAAAAACAAATATTTGTATCAGATGCAGTGACTGCGTCATAGTTCAGGTTTCTTTTATCCTGTACCGTATAGCCGCCGATTGTCTGCATCTGGGTAAAATAAAGGTCCGTAGTCATGGCAACCATGCTGCTGTCACCTCTTTCAGACACAGTTGCATAAAAATCTACAGGAAGTGAAAAAGCCCTTGCTGTTAATGCAATTATTGAGAATGCCAGTATTTTTTTTACAGTAGAACAAAGCTTTTTCATTTTAAATTTCAGCCTTCAAGCCCCTTCCTGAATTCCCGGGCAATGTCTCTGTTAACATCCCGTTCCTTAATATCGTTACGCTTATCAAACTGTTTTTTACCCTTACAAAGACCAAGCTGAACTTTCACACAGCCTTCTTTAAGGTAAAATTCCAGCGGAATAAGGGTATATCCTTTTTCATCCACCTTACGCTTCAGTCGTTTAATTTCCTCCTTGTGCAGAAGAAGTTTTTTCTTCCGGTCCGGATCATGATTAAATACTGAAGAATATGAATATTCATTAATGTGGAAATTCTGAACCCACACCTCGTTATTTTCTATTAGTGCAAAACTGTCATTAAAAGAGATTGTTCCTGCCTTAACGCTTTTAACCTCTGTGCCTTCCAGTACAATCCCACATTCCATGCTCTCTTCAATTGAATAGTCGAATCTTGCCTTTCTGTTTTGAGCAATAATTTTTTTTCCTTCACCCATACACAAAATATACTTAACTTAAGAAAGATTGTCTATCAAAGTTACCTTGAAAGCTGTCCTTCTATCTGATATATTGTAAATTATCGGCAGAAAACAGGATAAAACATGAAACAAAGAGCTTTTGACTATTCCTATGAATTAAAAATCGAAAGAAAACGAAAGATTACAAGAAATTTACTGATTGCTTTATTTATATCAGTTTTTTTAATTATTTTCTTTAAAATGATACTTTTTCCAGTGTTTACAGTTTCAAAATCCATGTCACCGGACCTGGAAAGACATGCTCTTACCTATTTTTCTCCTGTAAAAGGTGAATTGAATCGGGGGGACTTAGTTCTTCTCAAGCCAATGGAGCAGAAAAAGGAAAATTTTTTCCAGAAAATGATTGATTTTTTAGTACTTTATCTTACGGCTCAGCAGGTTGAACCTTTTAAGATTTCAGATCAGGTAAGTTCTAAATATTCAGTACGCAGGGTAATCGGAAAGCCGGGAGACAGCCTTTACATGAAAAATTACATAATTCATGTAAAACCTGCTGGTCAGTCTGTATATCTTTCAGAATTTGAAGTAAGCAGCAGGGATTATACCCTCACAATAAGAAATGTACCTCAGGGAATGGAAGATATTGGTATTTCAGGTAAATTTGATCTTATTACCCTGGGACCAGGAGAATATTTTGTTGCTGCAGATAACCGGGTAGAGGCCTTAGACAGCCGTTACTGGGGACCTGTAAATGAAGATAAAATTGCTGCAATGGCATTTGCAAAGTATTTTCCTTTCAAAAGTGCCAGATTTTATGAATAAGGGTCGATTTTGAATAGTGTAAGCCTTTATGTTCATATTCCTTTCTGCCTTCAAAAATGTGATTACTGTGATTTTTTCAGTCTTCCATGTAAAGGTGTAAAAGATCAGTATGTTCAGGCTCTGGTAAATGAAGGAAAATTTTATGCAAAAGCTTATGGCATTTATTCCTGGAAAACTCTGTATGCTGGAGGGGGAACTCCAAGTCTTTTAACTCCTGAACAAATGGCTTTTTTACTTGAAGGGTTAAGTTCTGCCTGCCCCGGAAAAATTCAGGGAGAAGCAACTTTTGAACTGAATCCTGAAACAGTAAGCCCTGAAAAACTCCTTACCCTTAAAGAGCATGGAATCAACCGCATTTCCCTGGGGGTTCAGTCTTTATGCAATAAAGCCCTTTCTGCCATCAACAGGCATGCTTCCCTTGAAAAAACGCTTGCAGGTCTTGAAATTGTGAAAAATCACTGGCAGGGCAGGCTTAATCTGGATATGATTGCAGGTCTTCCCGGTCAAAGTGAGGAGGAATTTCTTTCAGGATTAGAAAAAATCCTTGCATATAATCCGGATCATATTTCACTTTACAGTCTTATGATTGAAGAAGGAACTCCCCTTTACGACAAAATTGAAAATGGTCTTGAGTGGGATGATGATGAAGCGGACCGTCAGTGGCTTAAAGGCCGGGATTTTCTGGAAAACAAAGGGTACCATCAGTATGAAGTATCCAATTTTGCCAGAAACAATGATTTTAGTGCCCACAATCTTCAATACTGGCGGCAGAAGAATTATATAGGAATAGGGAGCGGTGCCTCAGGAAGCATTTATCCTTTTGATTTAAATGAAACTTCTGAATACGGTATTCGCTGGACAAATAGTCTTAATATTGAAAAGTATATTTCTTTTTTTGCAGAACTGGATGTTGACAAACTGAGTAAAGATGATTGTATTTCTTTACTGGAAAAGGATTTATCTCTTGAGAACGCATCAATTCTTCCAAGGGAAAAAGAAAAACTTAATCTTTCAGTTATGGAAGAAGAGTTTTTTATGATGGGGTTAAGGACCCTGGAAGGAGTGAATGGAGAAGTGTACAGAAAACGCTATGCTTCCCTGAAACCTCATTACGGCAGCATAGAAAAAAGACTTGGCTATGAAAAAAATGGCCTTTTTTATGGTCTTGAAAAAGAAGGAAAGGCTGTAAGGAGGAAAAATCCTGATAATTCCTTCAATTATGCACTTACTCCTGAGGGTATTCTATTTTTGAATTCAATTCTCCTGGAACTTATGGAGTAGGAAAATACTGCAAAAAAATGCCTGATACTTGACGGAAAAGGGAAAAATATCCATAATAGGAATACTTATATTATTAAGGAGTACTATCGTGCCTTGTGGAAAGAAAAGAAAGCGCGCAAAGATAGCGACACATAAGCGTAAGAAGAAGCTTAGAAGAAATCGTCATAAGAATAAGTAAACCGTAAGGCTTGTTGATTTATAGGCTATTAAATATCGGTTTATATTATTTTTGACCAGGTAAGACCGCGGTTGTTTAATAAAACTGCGGTCTTTTTTTGTATCTGCTTAAATATGACGACTATATGGAAGCTTAGCCGGAGAATGTGATTTATACAGCTTTTAATTCATAAAAGGACTTGAGAAGTGTTTCTTGAAAAAATTAAATCCCCTGAAGATTTAAAAAAAATTCCTGAAAAAAATCTTTCAGTACTTTCCGGGGAAATACGACAGAAAATAATTGATACTGTAAATAAAAATGGCGGTCATATGGCCAGTAATCTGGGAATTGTAGAACTAACTGTTGCGCTTCACAGAGTTTTCAATAGTCCTCAGGATGCAATTATTTTTGATGTGAGCCATCAATCCTACGCACATAAACTTTTAACAGGCAGGTATGAAGAGTTTGGTACAATTCGCCAGCAGGGAGGCTTGTCTGGTTTTACCCGTATAAATGAAAGCAGTCATGATTATTTCGATGCAGGACACGCTTCATCATCAATTTCTTCTGCCCTTGGACTATTAACGGCCTGGGAACTTCAGGGAAGAAATGATAAAGTGGTAGCTGTGATAGGAGATGGAGCCCTTACCGGTGGAATGGCTTTTGAAGCTTTAAGCCATGCGGGCCAGCTTTCACGAAATCTGATTGTAATTCTTAACGATAACAAAATGTCCATAAGTAAAAACACTGGATCCATTTCCCGCTACCTTTCACGTCTGACAGTAACTAAGCCTTATCAGAACATTCGCCAAAAACTGGACCGGATGATTGATGCAATTCCCTACTTTAACAGAAAAATTGGAAAATTTATTTATAGATTCAAGAGAGGTTTAAAAGGTCTTCTCCTTACAAATAATCTTTTTGTAGATCTTGGCTTTGAATATGTTGGTCCACTTGACGGTCACAATATTGCTCAGATGGAAAAAATGCTTAAAAAAGTTAAGAAACTGCCAAGACCTGTTGTTGTCCATGTTGTTACTAAAAAAGGTAAAGGTTATGCTCCGGCTGAAGCTCATCCTGAAAATTTCCATGGAATAGCTCCTGCTGTTCAGGGAAATAAAAAAGAATCTGGCAAATCCTTTACAGCTGCCTTTTCTGAAAAAATGATTAAACTGGGGGAAAAGGACAAAAAAATCTGCGCAATTACAGCCGCTATGGCTATGGGAACAGGGCTTGAAGAATTTTCCCGTCTTTATCCTAAGCGTTTTTTTGATGTAGGAATTGCAGAAGAGCATGCTGTTACATTTGCAGGCGGACTCGCGGCAGGAGGACTTCTTCCTGTATGTGCAATTTATTCTACTTTTATGCAGCGTTCTGTAGATCAGGTAATTGAAGATCTGGCCCTGCAGAAAAGACATGCTGTGCTTGTTCTTGACCGGGCTGGTGCGGTTGCCAATGACGGTGAAACCCATCAGGGAATCTTCGATATTGCTCTTTTCAAGAATGTTCCAGGTGTAACTATTATGAGTCCTGTTTCTCAAAAGGATTTGTCTGCATGTATGGATTATGCCCTTTATCAGTGTGAGGGGCCGGTAATCCTAAGGTGGGCAAAAAGCAATTGTCCTAAGGAAGAAAAGGCATTTTCTCAGAAAATAGAAAGCGGAAAAGGCATATATCTTAAGTCAAAGAATTCTGATTCATCAGAAAAAGCAAAAAAAATCCTTCTAACAGGAACTCCTTCGCTTTATCCGGAACTTCTTAAGGCTCAAAAATTGCTTATTGATGATGGATACCAGGCTGATCTTTACCTTCTGCGTTTTATAAAGCCTTTCGATGTGGAATATTTTTCTTCCATTGCTGCTATGTATCAGGCTCTGCTCTTTGTGGAAGATGGTGTTGAGAGAGGTTCAATATCAGAGGAACTTGCACTTGTTCTTAAAGAGAGAAAAGAGTTTAGTAAAATAAAAACTGGAATTTCAGCTTTCCCTGATGATTTTGTTGCTAATGGAAGTCGGGATGAAATTCTTCGTGCCCAGTTACTGGATGGAGAAGGCATATATATCAGGGCAAAAGACCTTCTTTCTGCCAGAAGAAAATAATTTAGAGGAAATGTCTGATATGAAAAAAAAATTGCAATTTGGAAAAAAAACTCTCTTTACTGATAATGCTGCTTTTATCATGGGAATCGTTAACTGTACTCCTGACAGTTTTTATTCAGGCAGCAGGGGAAATTTTCAGGAATGTGTAAGCAGAGCCTTTCAGCTAATTGAAGAAGGTGCGGATATACTTGATCTGGGGGGAGAATCTACAAGGCCGGGGTCTTCTTACGTAAGCGAAAAGGAAGAAATTGAAAGAATTATTCCGGTGTTGAAGGAAATCCGTAAAAAATCAGATATAGCTGTTTCAATTGATACAAGAAAATCTGCTGTAATGAAGGCCGCTTTTGAATCTGGAGCAGACCTGCTGAATGATGTTTCAGCTCTGGAAGATGATCCCGGTATGGCCGATTTAATTGCCGAAAATGAGGCGGGAGTAATCCTTATGCATAAAAAAGGAACTCCTGTGGATATGCAGAAGAATATTTCCTATACAAACCTTTTTGATGAAGTAGAAGATTATCTGGAAAAGAGGGCCGCTTATGCAGAATCAAAAGGTATCTCTTCAGAAAAAATAATTCTTGATCCGGGAATTGGTTTTTCGAAAAATCTGGAACAGAATAAAATTCTTACGGCAAAAGCAGGTACTTTATGCGGAAAAAAATATCCTGTCCTTATGGCTTTATCCCGGAAATCCTACCTTGGGGAAATAACAGGCAGGCCTGCTGAAGAAAGACTTGAAGAAACTGTAACTGCAGATTTAATCGCTGTAATGAAAGGTGCAGATATTGTGAGAGTTCATGATGTGTTGCCTTGTCGGGAAAGTTTAATGGTGTTAAAATCATTCATAGATTCAGGATTGATTTAAGGATTGTTCTGAAAATTATTATTTGACTTTCTTTGCATGAAAAAAAGAGGATAGACGTTTTGACCATAGTTGAAAGCCTTTTAAAAATATATGACGTTATAAAACCATTTATAGACATAGGTCTTCTGGCCTTTATTCTCTACAAGGGATATGAAATCGTTGTAAGAACCAACGGTATGCAGCTGGTAAAATCAGCTGTTATTATCGCAATTGCATATGCCCTGGTAGCGTTTATGCACCTGGATACTATGTACTGGATTTTTAATTTGATTGCACCAGGTATCATTATTGGTTTCGTAATTGTCTTTCAACCGGAAATTCGTAAAATTCTTCTCAAAATTGGTCAGACAGAATGGTTTAAATTTGGTAAAAAAAGTAAGCACACATATGCTGATTCTGTTTTGATTGCTGCTGATATGCTGTCCAAGCAGAAAAGAGGTATGCTGGCAGTTTTTATCAGGCATACTAAGCTTAAAGATGTAATGGAATCAGGTACACGTCTGAATGCGGATTTAAGTTCCAGTCTCCTTGTAACAATTTTTGGTCATGATACGCCTCTTCATGACGGGGCTGTTGTTATTCAGGATGGAAAACTGATTGCAGCAGGCTGTTTTCTTCCTCTGAGTGAAAACTATGATATAAAAAAGACTTTTGGAACAAGACATAGAGCTGCACTGGGAATCAGTGAAGTTTCTGACTGTGTGGTTCTTGTTGTCAGTGAAGAGTCTGGAGCAATAAGTCTTGCATATGATTCTGAACTTCATTATGACCTTACAATGGAGCAGCTTACAAAGACTCTGGAAACTCTGCTTGAAATAAAACCTGAAGCAAAACAAATTGAGGATACAATAGATGAACATAAAACAGTTTCGTGACAAGTTACTCCATAACTGGCAGGTAAAGTTATCTTGTATTGCAATTGCAATCATCGTATATTTCTTTCACCAGTTTTCAGGATATACAAAAAAGACTCTCGTAATAAACCTCAATCTTGAACAGCAGGGGATTATGACTCCTGCAGAACAGCTTCACGTTAAAAATGTTAAGGTTATTGTAAGAGGCAAAAATGAAGATATTCAGCGAATCTCTGAAGACAACTTTTACGCTTTTATTGATATTGCCTCAGCTTCAAAACCCGGTTCATACAAATTCCCTGTTCTACTTATACCAGATAGCGAAGTTATTGCAATGGATACAGTGGAAATCTCTACAAAGCCTGAATATGTAGAATTTGCCGTGGATGAAAAATATGAACGGTATGTTCAGGTTCAGCCTATGGTGAAAGGTGTCCCTGCTCAGAATTTTGATTATGAAATTGAGTCTGTAAATCCGTCCAGCGTAAAACTGTCAGGTCCGAAAAAACTTTTACAGAATATGAAATCAATTCAGACTGCAGCACTGGATGTAGACAGAAAGAGCGGTGAATTTGAAATTAATCTTCCTGTGGAAAATAAAAATCCTCTTGTTTCCTTTGCCAGTGGACAGATTCCTTATGTTGATGTAAAGGTTCGTTTCCAGGAGAATAAAAAAACAAAAAGCTTTACTTCTTTGACTCCTGAATACAGGTCTCTTGCAGAAAATCTTGTTGTAGAATCAGAGAACAGTCTGGTTGATATTCAAATTGAGGGACCTGTTTCAAAAATAGATATGCTCAAAACAGAAGATTTAAATCCATATCTTGATTTTGCAGGTATTACAGAAGAAGGAAACTATGAACTGCCTGTAAGATGCCTTCTTCCTCAGGATGTAAATACTGTAAACATTTCTCCTGTTTCCTATAAAGTTACTGTAAGGGTTATGACAGAAGAGGAAATGCAGAAGAAACTTGAAGAGGAAAACAAGGAAGAAGAAAAAATACAGGAACTTGACAGTAACGGACTTCCTCCTTTGCCTGATAATTTCCAGATTCCAGTCATTCCAAATATAAATGGGGTGAATAAAACAACTTCTGTTACAGATAATAATTCTAGTGAGGAAGTTGCAGACTGATGATATATGGAATTGGTACAGATATCTGCAGAATAAAAAGATTTGAAAAATGGATTAACAATCCTTTCTTTTTAAGCCGATTTTTCAATGCAGAGGAAATTGTTGAAAGTAATAATCCAGATTTTCTTTGTGAACATTATGCATCACGTTTTGCCTCTAAAGAAGCATTCAGCAAGGCTCTGGGAACAGGTATTGTAGGCTTTAACCTTAGAGAGATTTATGTAAAAAAAGATCAGAGAGGAAAGCCTTATTTTTGTTTTTCACAGGAACTTCGCGATAAAATTGAAAATATGGCAGGCAGTAATTTTAAAATTCATCTTACAATCAGTCATGAAAAAGATTATGCCGTGAGTTTTGTTGTGATAGAATCTGATAAGGAAAACTAAAATACATAAATTGAAGGGGAAGAATTATGGTTTCTAATTTAAAAACAACAGCCACACCTGGAAAAGAAAAAAAGCCATTGATCTCTTACTGGGCAAAAGAAAAAATCACTTGTCCTGTTTGTGGAAATGATTTTGAGCAGGAAGTAATGTATAAGGGAAGTGGTCGTATGATTGCAGGTTCTTTGACTGATGAACTGCACCGTAATTTTGAACCAAGTAAAAAATATGGAAGAGTTTATCCTTTAATTTATGACGTAGGTGCCTGCCCAAAATGTCATACTGCTCTTCTCTGGAAAGATTTTACTGAATTAAAAAGTCGTCCTGTTTTTGATTTACTGGCATCTCATCAGGATAAAAGGCGTGAACAGTGTAATTTGATTTTTCCATATTACAATTTAAAAAAAGAAAGAACTCTTTTTGATGGAGCAGCTATGTACTATCTTGCAATAATGTCCTATGAAGATGTTGATAAAGATCATGCTCCAACTTTTAAAAGAGCCATGCTTTGTTTACGACTTGCCTGGCTTTGTAAGGACCTTGAAAGAGTGTGTCCTGGTCATAATTACGATTATGTTGCACAGGTTTTTTACAGAAAAGCTCTTTTCTTTTATCAGCAGACTTTAATTAATGAAGGCGGACGTATTGAATCCATAGAGACTGTTTCAAATTTTGGCCCTGATATGGACAAAAATTTTGGATACGATGGAGTAATTTATTTATCTGGTCTTCTGGAATTTAAATATGGTCAGCATGAGGATGAAGAGCTTAGACTTCAAAAACTTGATCAGGCAAAAAAATCAATTGCACGTATATTTGGTCTGGGAAAATCAAGTAAAAATAAACCGGGCCCTCTTCTTGAAGTTGCAAAGGATTTGTACGATAAGATGGCCAATGAACTTTCATCCAATAATATTTTCAGTGAAGACGACTAAGCATTATGACAAATATCCTACTTACAATCTCTTATGATGGAACTGATTTCTGCGGCTGGCAGAGACAGGATAATCCTGACGGCAGTGAAGCGGCACGTACAGTTCAAGGGCAGATAGAAGGTGCTCTTGAAAAAATGCTGAAGCAGAAGGTTAAACTTTATGGTTCAGGCAGAACAGATTCTGGGGTTCATGCCAGGGCACAGGCGGCAAATTTTTTTTCTCCATTTGATTCAATCGGAGAAGCAAATTACGTAAGGGCATTGAATGGTCTCCTTCCAGGGGATATCCGTATTCATAAAGCAGAAAAAGTGCCTGATGATTTTAATTCACGTTTTTCGGCTACATCAAGAATGTATCATTATTTCATTCACTGCACTTCTGTCCCTGCTGCAAGAGATACGCGTTACTGCTGGGCAATTCCTAATCGTCCTGATATAGATGTGCTTAATCAAATGTGTTCTCATTTGAAAGGTGAAATTGACTGCAAAACTTTTCAGGCTGCAGGGGACCAGAGTCTTTCAACAAATCGCTATATTGACGGAGCAAGATTTTTCTGGGATGAAAAAGACCCGGATCTTCTTGTATTTGAAATTGAAGCAAACGCTTTTTTGTGGAAGATGGTTCGTTCACTTACTGGAACCTTAATCACCATGGAAAAGAATGGAAAATCCGGAGATGATTTTAAAGCTGTTTTAGAAAGTCGTGACCGGAAAAAAGCAGGCCTTACTGCACCTCCTGAAGGCTTGTTTCTCTGGAAGATAAATTTTGACGGAATCAGGCGTCATGTTTAAAGCATATTGACAGGATCTACATCTACTTCAATATAAACATCTTTTGGTGCCTTATAGCCCCGTACAAATGCAGCAGCCATTTTCTGAAGGGAGCGAATTTCTTTTCCCCTTAATATGATTTGCCAACGGTGATTATTGTTAACCATTTCCAGCGGACATTCTGCCGGGCCTAAAATCTGTACATCAGGGCAGCAATTCATTTTTAAAATTCCTTTTGCTCCCTGACTTGCCACATAAGCTGCTTTTGGAATTTGAGAGCGGAAAACTAAGCGGAGTAGTCTTGTATAAGGAGGAAAGGAAAGCATTTTTCTTGTCTCCAGTTCATTTTTATAAAATTCTTCTGTTTCACCTTTTACAGCGTAAAGAATAGGTTCGCTTTCAGGTGAATAAGTCTGCACTAAAACTTTTCCGTCTGGAAAAAATCTTCCCGCTCTGCCTGCAACCTGCGTAATTAAAGAGAATGTTTTTTCAGCGGCTCTGAAATCAGGTAAGTGCAGTGAAGTGTCTGCCAGAACAACCCCTACAAGTTTAAGGTTCGGAAAATTCAATCCTTTTGCAACCATTTGAGTACCAAGGAGAATATCATATTCCCCATTCTTAAATGCAGTAAGTTTTTCTTCCAGTTCTCCTTTATGATTCAAGGCATCTGTGTCTACCCGGATAATTCTGGCAGCTGGAAATTTAGCCTTGACCTCAGCTTCAATAAATTCTGTTCCAAATCCGGAATATCCAACATCAAGTGACTGACATTTTGGACATACTTTTGGAGGTTCAAGGGAAAATCCGCAATAATGACACCTGAGTCTTTTTTCTGCTTTATGATAAGTCATACTTACAGAACAGTTTTTGCATTTCATTTCATAGCCGCAGCTGTTACAGCGGAAAAAATGGGTAAAACCTCTTCTGTTCAAAAAAAGAATTGTCTGTCTATTTTCCTGCAAAGTATGCCTTATTTCATTTTCAAGTTCTTTGGAAAGACAGGAACCGCTTTTTGAATGACTGCTTAAATCTATTGTTTTAATCAGTGGCATCGCTCCACCAGCAAGTCTTTTCGTAAGGGTATGAACTTGTATTGCTTTCTTTTCAATTGATGCCCATGCTTCTACTGAAGGGGTTGCCGAACCCATAACCAGAGGAATCTTTAAGGTTGAGGCTCTTTTCATTGCTACTTGTCTTGCATGGTAACGAGGTGCATTTCCTGCTTTATAGGAAGAATCATGTTCTTCATCAATGATAATCAGTCCTAAATCTGGAACAGGAGCAAATATCGCGCTTCTTGCACCAATAACAATTCTTGCTTCCTTATTTAATATCCTGTGCCACTGCTTTAGTTTCTGGCTTGGAGTAAGCTGGGAATGTAAAACTGCAACGGTATTGCCAAAACGATGGGTTACAGATTCCTGAACCTGTGGTGTTAATCCGATTTCCGGAACAAGATAAATAATTCCTTTCCCCTGATTAAGAACTTTATTTGCTGCTGTAAGAAAAACTTCTGTTTTTCCACTTCCGGTCATTCCATACAGATAGTGAAAGTATCCCTGACTCACATCGAGAATACCCTCTGATGCAGCCTTTTGTTCGTCGCTTAACTCTTTTTCTTTTTCTGCAATAAAGTCATCATCTGAAGAAAAAACTGAATATTCACTTTCCCTTTTACCAAAGTTCATCATTGTGAAAACAGTTTCTCCGATGTTTGAGAGATAATAATCAGTCATCCATTTTGCAAGATCATATAATTCGTGAGTCAGAAGGGCTTCCTGGTCAAGGAATCTTTTGGCAGGACGAATCTTATCTTCACTGACTGCACAACTTTCCGGAAGATTTTCATAGCACCCGGTTATAAATCCTGTAAGATTTCTGTTTCCAAATCGGACTTCAACGCGGCGGCCAAAATAATCTTCACCGTCAGAAACTGTAATCTGACTGTCAGAGTCTTCCGGTATTCTATAGGTGAATGCCTGATTCAGGGGCACATTTAATACAACATCAATATATTTTGTCATATCTTCAGTCTGTTTTATTATTTCATGTAATCTGGAGCAAGACTTTTTAAATGACCTGCAAAAAATTTTAAATCGCTCCATGACAGTCTTTTAAGGGACTCATCCCGAAGCAGAGCACTGGGGTGGTAGGTTGCAACGACAGGAATTCCATTGTAGTCAAGGAGTTTTCCCCTGACTGCATTAATTCCGTTATCTGTCTGAAGAAGATTCTGAATGGCAGTACGTCCAAGAGCAAGAATCATCTTAGGCTTAAGAATACGGATTTGAGTTTGAAGAAATACAGAACATGCTCCTGCTTCATCCGGCATTGGAGTTCTGTTCATAGGAGGCCTGCATTTTACGATATTTGCTATATAACAGTTTTTATTTCTGTCAAGGTAAATGGCATTAAGCATTTTATCAAGAAGCTGACCTGCTTTACCTACAAAAGGTCGTCCTGTTTTATCTTCTTCTTCACCAGGTCCTTCTCCAATTACAAGAACCAGAGGGGTTGAGACACCTTCCCCTGGAACAACATTCAGCCTGTGCTGTGAAAGGACGCAGTTGTGACATTTTTCAATTCTCTGTTTTAAGGTATCCAGAGTAAGAGGTTTTGGACTTACAAAGGATCCTTGTTCTTCCTGAGGAAGGGGGTCTATGTTTTTTATTTCAACAGATGAAGGCTCCTTAACTGGAACAATCCTTTCTTCCTGAATTACATCATCCTGAAACTGCACATTTTCCTGAAAATCTGGAGAAGAATAGCCCAAATTCCAGTCTGAAAATGTCTTTAAAAGGGTAAAAATTTTTTCTTTTTCCAATGCTGTCATATGGGATTCCTTTTTTCAAATTGTAAGACTAGTTTTTAATCTTTATTGCTGTTAGGGCGTAAAAGACTCTGATAAAGCTGTTCCAGTTTTTCTGTTCTTGCTTCAATAGACCAAACTATAGCACATTATTCCATCTATGATAAGTTCCTTCACTTGTTAATTCCTTAATAAAACTGTAAATTAAGTATGTTTTATTTAAGCTCATTTTATTTACAGGATTTTTTTATGGAATATACAAAGACAAAAGAAACTGATTCTAAATTTACAGAACATTACCTTGGAAAAATTGGAGAATTAACCCTTAAGGGATCAAATTTAAAAACTTTTGAAAAACAGCTGGTGGCAAATCTTAGAAATGTCCTGGAAACCGTGGATGCACATGTTGCACTTAAGGCAGGACGTTTATATGTTCACGCAACAAAGGAATCCTGCCCGGGAGTAGAATATGCACTTGACCATCTTTTAGGAATTACTGGATGGGCAAAGGTTATTGAAGTTGAAAAATCTGTTGAGGCAATTACTGATAAAGTTACTGAACTGTGTAAAGAAGCACGGGACAATGGAGCAAAAACTTTCAAAATTGATGCCCGCCGTGAAGATAAAGAGTTCCCTCTTGATTCATATGGAATTGCCCGCCAGTGTTCAGCTCCGGCATATGATTCTGGAATTCTTTCCGTGGATGTTCATAATCCTGACTTAACAATTTATGTTGAAGTAAGAAATGAAGTATTTGTATACACTGATCATAAAAAGACCCATCGCGGCCTGCCTGTTGGTGTAAGTGGTAAAGGTCTGCTTCTTTTAAGCGGAGGACTTGATTCTCCTGTAGCCGGATACAAAATGCTCGGCAGGGGAATGAAGATAGAATGTGCCTATTTCCATTCATATCCCTATACATCAGAAGAAGCTCAGAAAAAGGTTGAAGATCTGGCAAAAGTTTTAAGTGATTACGGTCTTGATACCCATTTGAATATCATTCCATTTACACAAGTTCAGATGGAAATCAAAAAGAAATCTCCTGAAGCTTTTACAACCCTTATGTTGAGAGTTTGTATGATGAAGGTCTGCAATCTTCTTGCAGAAAGAATTAATGCAGATTGTCTTATTACAGGAGAAAGTTTAGGCCAGGTTGCAAGTCAGACAATCCAGAATATGACTGTAACGGAGCATTTTGCAGATAAACCTCTTCTTCGTCCTCTTATTGGTACTGACAAGGAAGATATTGTCCGCTGTGCAGAAAAAATCGGTTCTTACGGAATTTCAATTCTTCCTTATGAAGACTGTTGTGTTCTTTTTTCACCAAGACATCCTGTTCTAAAAGCTCAGATAGATGAAGCTGTTCAGATTTATGAAAATCTTGGTGTAGATGATTTGATAAAGAAGGCCTTTGAAGAAAGAAAAATCATCCGTTTTACTGCCCGTGATAATCTTGCTGAAAAGTTTGCAACAAAAGCTTACACAAAAGAATCTGGTCTTTGTCTGGAAGACAGAAATTCTTCTCAGCAATAAAACCTTTATATGCCCTTCATTTTTTCCGATAAGTGAAGGGTGAAGTTAAAGCTTTTTTCTAATAACAAACAAATATTAATTTTCTCTACTTTTATCCTTGTTTCCTCCTTTATTTTTGGACAGAATGTCTCGCAGGAATTGGCTGCAGGGGATTATTCTGCTTCTGTTGTTGATGATACAATTCCCCTTATGCTTGAAGGAATCTGGGAAAATTCTAACAGATACGTGATTTTCGATTCATCTTATGTTGTAAAGAATAATGGCAGACGCATTCCTGAAATTGCATTAAAAAATTTCTATCAGTGGTACATAGATAGAACTGCAGAAAGTGATGCTTATTCAATCACTCATCCAAGACCTTTAAATGATTCAACCTCTAAAACTGCACAACAGCTGGAAATTCATTTTGAACCATTAACTTATGAATTGTACACTTCAGCATATAATATGCCGGTAACTTTTTCCAATGGAACTACATTTGAAGCTGACCAGGAAATCAGCGGTGCATGGGATATGCAGGTAAAATATCCTCATGATAAAACTATATATCATATACCCCTGGCTGTAATTGGAAATAAACTGTATTTAAAATTTAAGCTCAGGGGAATAGATGAAAACACACAGGCTTATCCTGAGACAATGAATGGATTCTGGAGGGATGAGGGAAATGCCAGTGGAATTCTTGTTTGTCCTCCCATTATAAATGATGAACTCCTCAGTTATTACGTAACCGATGAAGGTTGTTACCACATACGCTACTGGGAAACAGACATGGAATATCAGGCAGATGGAATCGCATTTTTTAATGACGGAGAAAAAAGCTTTTCAGTTCCAAAACATTTAATTGCCGGAGACAGAAGTTTTACTTGTGTTTTAGGAAGAAGAACGAAAATCAGAAATATTACTAAGACTTCAAAAATTCCTGATGAATATACAACAAATTCTGTATTGGTAAAACGTACTGTTAGAAAAAGTGACGGCTCATATTCTGTAGAAACTCAGAAAACTTCAACAATCTGTGCTTTTGGAGAGCCTTATCTTGTTTTAACTGATGGCAGTAGAACTTTTGAAGAAATTCTTGCCCTTGCTGCAGAAAGAAAAAGACCTCCAAAAAGGCCACTTTTCCCGGTAAGCGGAGGGCCTATTGATTTTGACTTCAGCATAAAATCTGATCCCCCGGAAAGTTACGACAGACGTCTTCTGGATTTAGGCAAATAAACCGAAAAAAAACAAAAGCCTGCTTCGTTAAAGCTTTGGAACTCTTGGTTTAGCAAGATTTTTTAACATATTTTGCAAAAGTTCATGGCTTTTTTCTGCATCAACTTCTTTGGAAGGTTTATGGTATTGAACAAGCTGCTCCGGTATTTCATCCAGAAAGCGGCTCGGTTCACATTCAATATTGGAATTCATCCTTCTTCTGTGCTGGCAGGAAGAAATAAGAAGTCTGTCCCGGGCCCGTGTTACTGCAACGTAAAAGAGTCTGCGTTCTTCTTCAACAGCAGCGTCACCTCCTTCTTCTACAGCCCTCATGTGAGGCATAAGTCCTTCTTCTGCACCTGCAATAAAGACTACCGGGAATTCAAGTCCCTTGCTTGCATGAACCGTCATCAAATTGACTTTACCCTTGTCCTGTTCATCATCCAGATCATCCCTGGAGAGAAGGGTAATTCTGTTTAAATATGCATAAAGACTTGTATCATCATACTGAGGATTATTTTCCCACTGTTCCATTGAACGGATAAGGCTTTCAATATTCTGGTACTTAAAGCGGGCAGCCTTTTCACTTTTAGGATTTTCACAAATGAGGTAGTCAAAGTAGTTTATTTCATCAACCATTGACTGAACCTTTTTACTTAAGCCTTTACCGCTGAGCATTGATTTGCATCCTTCAATGATACTAACAAATGCTGACAAGTCAAAACGTGTATTCTGGCTTACAGGGCATGCTTCTTCCGGACATGTTGTAATCGCTTCAATTGCATCCCAGAGGGAACAGTTCATGTCTTTTGCAACTGTATTGATTGCTTCAATTGTAGTTCTTCCAATTCCTCTTCTCGGAGTATTAATAATTCGTAAAAGGTTAATATCATCATCATGATTTGAAATAACCCTGAGGTAAGAAATAATGTCCTTGATTTCTTTTCTTTCAAAGAAGCTTGTACCGCCGCTCATAACATAAGGAATATTTGCTTCAAGAAATGCTTCTTCAATAGGGCGGCTCTGAGTATTTGCCCGCATCAGTACGCCGAAATCATCGTACTTACGTTTTTCTTCCATGGCAATTCCCTGAATGCTTTCAGCAATAAAATCTGCTTCTGCCGCTTCATTTTCCGGCATATAGATTTCAATAGGCTTTCCGCTTCCATTTCCAGACCAGAGTTCCTTGTCTTTGCGGTTTGTATTGTGGGCAATAACTCCATTTGCTGCAGCAAGAATTGTTTCCGTAGATCTGTAGTTCTGTTCAAGACGGATTTCCTGCATGCCCTTAAAATCTTTTTCAAAGTTAAGAATGTTCTGATAATCTGCACCACGCCAGCTGTAAATGCTCTGGTCATCATCACCAACAACTGCAATATTTTTGTCTGCCAGAAGATGCATGAATTCGTACTGCTGATGACTCGTATCCTGAAATTCATCAACCATGATGTACTTGTAACGGTCTCTGTATCTTTTTAGAATTTCCGGATTTTCCCTGAATAGTTTTATGGGGAGAACAATTAAATCATCAAAATCCACTGCGTTATATAATTTAAGGCCTGACTGGTAGTTTTCGTATAAATCCCTGTACATGTCTGTATCAGTCTGCCAGTTTTTCCGGCCTGTTTTAATGTCACTGATAAGGGCTCCAATCTTATAAAGATCCATGGCGTCCTGGGAGTAGTGGAGCTCCCTTCCGGTTTCTTTTATGAGGGATTTTCTGTCTGTTTCATCATAGATTGAAAAATTCGGCCTCCATCCCAGGGCTTCAATTTCCTGTCTTAAAATGCGAACTCCAAAAGCATGAAAAGTGCTGATTGTAAGATTCTGAAGTTTTTTCCCTGTTAAATCTTTTACTCTTTCTTCCATTTCCTTTGCGGCTTTGTTTGTAAAAGTCAGGGCCAGAATCTGGCTTTGAGGAATGCCTTTTTCCAGCATGTTTGCAATTCTATATGTAATAACCCTTGTTTTTCCGGAACCTGCTCCTGCAATTATCAGAATTGGTCCTTCCAGGGTAGTTACAGCCCTGTACTGTTCCGGGTTTAATTTATCTTTAAGACTTTCTTCCAGCATAGGGACTGATTCTAAATTCAAAAAATTAAAATGTAAAGGTCTTGGAAACGTTCCCAATCTTGAATTTTCCGTCATATATGGTAAAATAGTTTGATTTTTAAAATCAGGTAGAATAATACAAATTTTCGGGAGCAAATATGAAACATTCAGTTGCCGCTTTCTTAAGCAGACATAATTTTCCAGTTCACACAGACATTAATACTGTTGTTGAAGCAATGCTTTATGACATGGATCAGGGGCTTTCAGGTCGTCCTGCAGATGAGGATATGATTCGTACTTATATGAATCCTCCTGAGAAATCAGCCGCAGGAAAATCTGTTATCACAATTGATGCCGGTGGTACAAATTTCCGTTCATGTCTTGTAACCTTTGACGAATTTGGAAAACCTTCAATCGACTTTATGGAAAAAACAAAGATGCCGGGAGTTGATAAAGAACTTTCAAAGAAGGATTTTTTTGATAAGTTTGCAGAGAATCTGGAACATCTTAAGGATAAAGCTGAAAATATAGGTTTCTGTTTCTCTTATCCAATGACAATTACTGAAGATGGCGACGGAATCCTTCTTGGTTTTACAAAGGAAGTAAAGGCTCCTGAAGTTGTAGGCTGTCATATTGGTAAAGAACTTTCAAGAGCTCTTGCAGAACATGGCTGGAAGAAAAATGTTAAGGTAACACTTCTTAATGATACTGTTGCTGCTTTACTTGCCGGTGCCGCTGCTCCGGATGAAGGCAAAAAGTATTCTTCATATATCGGCTTTATTCTGGGAACAGGTATGAATGGTGCCTACATTCAGAGCGAAGATCCTGCATACAAGAACCTTAAAAAGCAGATTATTGTTTGTGAAAACGGTAAGTTTGGAAAAGTTATCCGTTCTGATTTTGACATTGCATTTGATAAAAAGAGCGTAAACCCGGGAACTGCAGTCATTGAAAAGGAATGTTCAGGTGCATATCTTGGACCTGTTGCTTATGAAATCATTACAAGTGCTGCAAAAGAGGGACTTTTCTCTGAGAAGTTTGCAAATTCCCTCCTGGAACTTGATGGAATGACACTTATTGAATTAGACAGATTCCTTCATGCTCCATACAGTACAAACAGCATCCTTGGAGCAAAGGCAAAGGACTCTGCTGATGAAAATGATTACGAAACTCTCTTCCAGCTTCTGGATGCCCTTGTAGAAAGAACCGCCCGCCTTGCAGCAGCAATTCTTTCCGCTCTTGTAATTAAAAGCGGTAAAGGTGTTAATGCTTCTGAACCTGTATGTCTTCTCTGTGATGGAACTACATTCTACAAAACATATAAGGTTTTTGGCCGAATTGAAGGTTACCTGGAAGAAACTCTTGTTAAACAGCGTAATCTCTATTACGAAATCGTAAGCCGTGATAATGACATCACTTTAGGTGCTGCCATTGCAGGTTTGATTGAAAAATAAGATTCTTTATATATCCCTGTACAACTAAAGTCTCTTAGTTGTACACTCGATATATAGGATAAGAGGAAAAAAATGGCTCGTCGCACAAGAGTAATTGGAAAATCACTTCTTTTATTGCTTCTCATAATTATTTTGATTCTGGCAGGACTACTATGGTTCGACTATCTTGGTGTAATCCAGGCAAAGTCACTTTTTAAGCCGGTTTATAAGATTCTTAAACTGGAAAGACAGACCTCAGTTTCAGCTTCGTCTCCGGAAGATTTGTCCCTTGCAGATCTTGATAATGACCGATGGGCCAAAAGACTTTTAGCTCTGGACATACGCTCTCAGGAACTTGATAAAAGAGAGTCTCAGATTGCGGAAAATGAGGAAAATAATGCTCAGATTGCCCAGCAGCTGGAAGATTTAGAAAAAAGTTTAGATGAAAGAGAAAAAACATTTAACAATGAAGTTCAAAAATACGATGATATAAACAGGAACATCGAAGATATTGTGGCGAACCTTGAAGGTATGCAGCCAAAAAAGGCTGTGGATATCCTTGTTGGTATGGATGATCAGTTGATTATTGATGTATTCCGTAAGGCTGATGAAATTCACACAGCTTTAGGAACTTCTTCAACTGTAGCCTACTGGCTTTCGCTTATGCCACCTGAAAGGGCAGCTGAAATCAACCGTAAAATGGTCAACAAGCCATTTACCCTTGAAGAGGATTAATCCGGCTTAAAGTATTAGGGCAATATCTGGTTTTCTAAAAAAAATGGAGGTATTGCTCGTGATAACACCAGCAGCGGATTTTGTTGCAAACAAAGTAAACTTACCCAATTCGCAAGACGTTAAAACTCCACAGACTCAGATTATTCCGGAAAAGAATGGTCAAAATTCTTTTAAGGATATTTTATCTAAAATTTCCAGGGAAAAATCTGTAAAAGACGATGTTGATTCATCACCAAAAACAAATTCTTCAAAAAAATCTGAGGAAGCAAAATCTAAGGATGAAAAAAAATCTGTAAAAGCAGATGAAACTTCCCGGATTAACAACAAGGATGTTAAGTCAAAGACTGATGAAATGGATGAAACTGCAGCAGCTGAAAACTATGCAGTTAACAATTATATTCAGTCTTTCGAAGAAAAGGTTGATGTTGATTCTGTAGCAGAAGAATCTCTTGAATCTGCAGATAAAACTGAATTGTCAGTTAATGCAGCAGCAGAAGAGACACTTTTTTCTCAGAATCCTTCAGTATTTGATCAGGAAGAAAAAAGTACTGGAGACAATCTTGATCTTGAAAATGTGGAACTTGCTTCTATTGTTGAGAATGTCATTTCTGAAGAACATGAAGAAATTTCAGAAAAACCTGAGATTTCGCAGACATTTAATTCAAGCGCAAAAAAAGTCGATTCAAAATCAGATTCTAAGATTCAGAAAATATTTGATGAAAATATTGATTTTAATTCTGAAGAAAATATGTCAGAAAAACTGAATCTTTCAGAAGATATTCCTGTTCAGCAGGCCAATGAAGCTATTCAGATTGTTGATCAGAGAAGTGAAATTCCTGAAGAGAAACTTGAACTTGAATCTACAAAAAATATTAAAGCCGAAATTGTACAGATAAGGGACAATCAGATTGATGTAACTTATACTTTGCAGAATCAAAGTGCACAAAATATTTTAGCTTCAAATGATCAAACTGCACAGGCGAGTGGTTCAACATTCCAGCAGATGCTTACACAGCAGATTGGAAGTAATGTACCAGATTTTGTAAAGGCCGGAACAATTATTCTTAAAGATAACAATCAGGGAACAATCAACTTAAATTTGAAACCTGAAAGTTTAGGAAATGTTAAGATTAATTTGCAATTATCCGATAAGTCAATTACCGGCGTAATTACTGTATCAAGTAAAGAGGCCATGGAAGCTTTCAAGCAGAACCTTGACAGCTTTAAGCAGTCCTTCCAGCAGCAGGGATTTGACAATGCAAACATTACTTTAGCAATGAATGATAATGCATCATCAAATAATTTTGCTCAGGGACATGGACAGCAGTCAGCAAATGAGTTTTTTTCAAGAAAAGTTTATTCAGATTATTCCAGCTCTTCTGAAAGCTTTTCTCTTGAAGAAGACCTTGCTCAGCATTACACAAAGGACAGTGACTACTATATTAATGTAGTTGCTTAGTCAGAGAAGGAGTTCATATTTATGGAAATGGATTCAACAGGATTTAATCCAACAATCAGTGCGGAAGACCAGGCAAAACTTAATATGCAGGTCGATGCATACAACAAAACGCTGGTCGTTGAAGGACGCAAGACTCAGCAGTCGTTGGGCAAGGATGATTTTTTAAAGCTTTTAATTGCACAGCTGTCGAACCAGGATCCAACATCTCCAATGGAGAATACAGAGTTCATTGCACAGATGGCTCAATTCTCATCTTTGGAACAGATGACAAATATGAATGCCGAGTTCAGCAAGTTGAATACTACACTTACTTCAAACTCTGCAATGGGTACTTTGGGTAAGACAGTTGACCTTGATTTGAACGGAGTGACAACTACTGGTGTTGTTACTGCCATTACAGGTGGCGCAAGTCCACAGGTTCAGGTAAATGGTATGCTTTTCGATATGAACCGCATTTCAACTGTTTACGATAATTAATTTTACATAAGAATGAGGGTAGCTATATGATGAGATCTTTATATGCTGGTGTAAGCGGTTTGCAGAATCACCAGACAAGAATGGATGTTATTGGAAACAACATTTCAAACGTAAATACATACGGTTTTAAAAAAGGTCGTGTAGACTTCCAGGACATGATCAGTCAGCAGATTGCAGGTTCTGCACGTCCTACAGATGAAGTAGGTGGTGTAAACCCTAAGGAAGTTGGATTAGGAATGAGCGTTGCTTCAATTGATACCATATTTACTCAGGGAAACCTTCAGTCAACTGGTGTCGCAACTGATATTGCAATTCAGGGTAATGGTTTCTTTGTACTTAAAAAAGGTGATGAAACATTCTATACCCGCGCCGGTGTATTTGGAATCGATTCTGAAGGAACACTTGTAAATCCTGGCAATGGACTTCGTGTACAGGGATGGATGGCACAGGATTATAATGGTGAACAGGTTATTCAGACATCAGCTACACCTACAGATCTTGTTATTCCAGTAGGTCAGAAAGATCCTCCAAAAGCTACAGAACTTGTACACTATCTTTGTAACTTGAATAAGAATACTCCTGAAATTCCTGATGATCCAACTCCTCAGCAGATTCAGGAAGGTACACACATGACATCTGTTAAGATTTATGACAGCTACGGAAATACTCATATTCTTCAGATGAATTTTAGAAAAGTTCCTGGTCAGCCAAATACATGGCAGGCTACTGTAAATGTTGATAATGAAAATGGAATTGATTCTGAAACCAGAGTAGGCTATAACACAACCGATGGTGTTGGTAATACATATACACTTCAGTTTAATAATATGGGCCGCCTGATTTCAATTACTGACAGTGCAGGAAATACATCTGGTGAAGCAGGGGATATTATTATGCAGGTTTCTTACAATGTTCCTGATTCAAATCCTGATGCTAACGGAAATCCATATCGTCAGACTTTTAACTTAAACCTGGGAACTATTGGTTCTATGGAAAATACAATTACTCAGGCTGCATCGAAATCAACAACAAAGGCTAACTATCAGGATGGATATGCCCTTGGTTATCTTGATAACTTCCATATTGATCAGTCTGGTGTAATTACAGGTGTTTATTCAAACGGTTCTACAAGAACAATTGGTCAGATTGCAATGGCTTCATTTACAAACCAGGGCGGTCTTGAAAAGAAGGGTGACAATACATATATCGAATCAACAAACTCTGGAATGGCAAACATTGGTGAATCAAATACACAGGGTAAGGGTTCAATGCTGGCTGGTACACTTGAAATGTCTAACGTTGACTTAAGTGAACAGCTTACAGATATGATTGTTACTCAGCGTGGATTTGAATCAAACGCAAAAACTATTCAAACCTCAGATTCAATGCTTGAAACTATCATCAACCTTAAGCGTTAATCTGTAGCTATATAAAAAAAGCTATTCAACTTATCCGGTTCCAGGCTCATCACTGAAACCGGATTTTTTTTATTTTTCAAAAAGTTTTGAGATTTGTTTTTTATAGAGCCTGGAAATATTGTGACGCATTAATTCGTGTTTAGCATTAATTTCCTGCCCAAGTTCAAATTTTTTCTGCAGAAGAATAAAATTAAACACTCTTTCACAAGTCCTGAATCCTGTTTTTGCATTTACCAAAGTATCTATTTCTGTTCGGATAAGATTTTGAATTTCATTAGTTTCCAAAAGGGCTTCGTAGTTATCAAAAACAATTCCGTTTTCTTCAGCATAAGAAAGAATATTTGCATCATCTGGAACTATAAGGGCCGCAACATATTTTTTATCCTGACCAAGAACAACTGATCTTTCAATATAACTGCTTGAATTAAGAGCTTTTTCAATAACTGCAGGTTCAATGTTTTCTCCTCCCAGAAGAACGATTGTGTCTTTTGCGCGGCCTACAATCTTTAATTCCTTATCATATGAAATCATTCCTAAGTCGCCGGTGTTGAGCCAGCCGTCTTTGTCAATAATTTCATTTGTTAAGTCATCTCTTTTGTAATAGCCTTTCATAATCTGCCGGCCCCTGACTAAAATCAAACCTTTTTTGCCAGCTTTAAGAGGCTTGTCACTGGCTATTTGTCCATCTTTTTCCGCAACAATTTTTACATCAAAATCAGGAAATATGACTCCAACATTATTGATTCTTGGCCTTTTAGAATTCTTTACTGAGATTACTGGAGCTGTTTCTGTCATTCCATATCCTTCAAGAAGTTTAAAATTAATTGCATTGAAGAATCTTTCAGTTTCTGGCTGAAGGGCTCCACCTCCTGAAATTGCGGCCCTGAATTTTCCTCCGAACTTTGCCCTGATTTTCGAATAAACAAGTTTATCTGCGGCAAAATACCCTGGCCATAAAAGACAGAATGGTATAATTCCAATCAAAGTGTCCAGAATGCGTGGATACCATCTGTAACGGCAGCGCAATCCCTTAACAAGAATTTTCATAGAGTAGAAGAGTTTTCCGTAGGCTATTGAATATTTGAAAAAAGCTTTTGTAAAAGATGGAAGCTTATTTATTTCCCGGTAAAGACCCTGTGCTACAGCTTCCCAGAGGCGGGGAACTGCATTCATCCATTGTGGCTGAATCATCTGCATGTCAGACAGCATTACTGAAGCAATTGGTTTAGAGTAGGCGAATCCACCTTCCAGAGCAATAACCATATAACAGAATGCCCTTTCAAAAGAATGCCAGATAGGCAGAACAGAAAGCCATAAATCTCCCGACTGCATTAAGCCTAATGCGGAATGTGCTGATTCACACTGGGCAATCATATTATCATGAGTGAGCTGAACTCCTTTCGGCGTACCTGTAGTTCCCGATGTAAAAATTATTGTTGCAAGATCATCTTTTGAAATAGAGTCCATATTCTTTTCTATTTCCAGCCAGTCTTCTTTTGTAATCTGGGAACCTTCAGATTCAAGGGTAGAAAAATAAATGACACTGATACCTTTTTCCTTTGCATCCGAAAGCGTTTTTTCATCTGCATGATTAAAAAGAATTGCAGTTTTCAAACAGGGAACTTCTTCAATTTTTTCAAGAACTTTGTTTAACTGTCTTGCATCTTCAAAAAAAGAAAATTTACAGTCTGCATAATTCAGAATAAACCTCATTTCAATTCCCATGGAATCACAGCCTCTTGGAACATCACAGGCTCCCAGAGAAAGAATGGCATAATCTGAAATAAGCCATTCCCTGCGGTTATCACTCATCATGCCGATGTGGTCACCTTTTTTAACACCAAGTTTTTTAAGGGCCCAGGCAACTTCAATTATATGCTGATAGACTTGAGAATAACTGTATCGAACAAAAATACCGCTTTTATTTTTAACAGCCTGTAAAGTGTGGTTAGGGATTTTTTTTACTTTATTTCTTAATAATACTGGAATATTTTCTCCCAGTCCTTTCTGGAGTTTTGAAGTGTCCATTTTTATTTCCTGTTTTGATAATTCTCATTATAAGATAAGGTATTTTGACATATAGACGAAAAATGTCAATATGATAGAAAATAATTTTTGACATATAAAAAAAGAAAATGGGCAAAAAAAAAGACTGTAACTAAAAGTTACAGTCTTGATGCCAGCGGTCAGAGTTGAACTGACGACATAAGGATTTTCAGTCCTCCGCTCTACCAACTGAGCTACACCGGCATGTCGTTGATGTTTAAGACTATATATTATTTACAAATTTGTGTCAACAGCAAAATTAAAAATTTCTAAATTTTTTTTTAATTTTTTTAATGTGACCCATATTTCTGCTGAAACTCTTCTTTTGTAATGAATTCCGCAACAATTGATTTATCTTCCTGTTCATTAACAGCAATGATTTCATATTCTTTATAGTTTTTCACCAGCCATTCATCGTAAGCTGTCCAGTTTTCAAATTTTTCTGTCATGAATCCTCCCGTAAAAATCTGCTAATTATTAATTTTGTTAAAATAAAATATAGAACAAATATGGAATTAGGGCAAATATTATATGAAAGTCCGATTCTTAGAAAACTCTAATAATTTGTTTTTTAATTGTAATTTGAAATGATTTGAATTAAACTAAAAATTAGTATGAACCTTTAAATTATAAGGAGATAACTATGAACAATAAGAAAACTATTGCAGCCCTTCTTGCTGCTGCATCTCTTACATTTGGAACAACAGCTTTTGCTGATGGCACTTTTGACGGAGAAGCTGTTTCTGAAGGCTTAAACAGTTTTGCAACTACAGTTAATACAGCTGTTCCTGACGCTGCAACAATGCAGAATGTGTGGTCAAACGCATTTATTGGAACAATTTACCCTGGATTGAAATTTGGATTTGGTGCATCTTTAGGTGGAACTTTGATTGATTTTTCCGGATTCAAAAGCGCTGCTGATGCTCTTACAGGCGGAATGATTTCTGAAATGACTCCAACAATCGCAGGATATGAAATTCAGGGCTTCAAACTTCCGGATAAGTTCCTTCTTCCAACAGCATCTGTTGATTTGAGAATTGGAGGTCTTATTCTTCCATTTGATATTGGTATTTCAGGAATGGTTACAGCTCCATCCTTCAAGAATATTGACTATTCAGATCCTGCAACTCTGGCAGAAAGCATTTCAAATTCCTGGGAATGGAATCTGAGCAACTTCAATGGTTCTGTTTCTTACACAGCTATTGGACTTGATCTCCGCTACTGCCTGTACGAAGGAAGTCTTATTGTTCCAAAGATTTCCCTTGGAGGCGGCTACTACTACATTAATGGATCTTTTGCTGTTAACAGAAATGAAGCAGGTGAATACGAGGGTGTTAAATACAATTCAGAAGCTGCGCTGGGACTTTCTTACAATACAAATGTTTACTTTGCTAATCTTCAGCTTTCAAAGAACTTTGGTATTGTAGAAGTTTTCCTTGGCGGAAGAGCTCTGTATGCACGTTCAACATCAGACTGGTCATGGAAATATGAAGTAACCAGTGAAGACGGCAGCTTAACTTACAGTACAGATTCTGATTCTGGTTCTGTTACAAAGGGTGAAGGTAAAATCTATACTACAAATGAAGATGGAACAGTTACAGTTGATGTAAATGCAATTCAGCCTCAGCTTTATCTTGGTCTGGGCGGAAACTTCGGTATTTTCACTGTTTCTTTCAATGTTTGTGCTGACCTTGGAACAATTCAGGCTGCAGCTGCAGCAAATGATGCTTCTCAGTTTATCTGGTCTGGCGGACTTAATATTCACGTAACACTGTAATTTAAATTATTTATTGCAATGGACCTGATTGAAGTTTGTAACTTCTTTCAGGTCTTTTGTTTTTTAAATATAGCCTTAAGAACCAATTGAAGGTTTGCCATAAGTGTAATTTAGGAGTATTATTATTTACAGAGGAAAATATGAAAAACAAAATCAAAAGTACAATTTTTGCCATTGCATTTTTTTCAATTTTAACAGGTCAGATTTTTGCTCTTCCTGAATATAAGACTTCGTATTTGAAGGAGAGGGTAAAGGCCTGCTATATCACAAATAACAAAATTCTTGGAAGTGTTAAACAGTTCTTCCCGTATATTGGTTATCTTGTTTCTCCTGAAACATCCACAGTTTTCTTTACAGAAGACAGGGAAACTGGAGATTTTTATTCCTTAAGCAGCAAACGCCTCTATCAGTTTGATGGAACTTATCTCCGCTATATTGGAGATCAGAAGGATTTTCTTGAAAAGTTTAATAACAAAGAGAAATTCTATATGGATATAAATGCTGAATTTTATTCAAGCTCACTTTCTTTTGAGGGAAAGGAGAAGGATATTAATTATTACAGCGCAAAAATTACATCTAATCTTGTAGGCGGCTGGAAAGTAATTTTAGGACTGGACAGCAATAATAAGATTGTATCTATTAAAGAAGAGGCTGAAGGATTTACTTTTAAGCCTTATTCAAATTATGCCATATTTGAGGATTGTCCGGAATTTGTCCTTTTTGAAAGCACATCAAAAGAAGTTTACAAATGGGTAGTTGATTATTATTCTGATGACAGCAATGTTTCAGTAAAGCAATATTATGACAATCTGACAAAAAATAACTGGAAGGATTTATATTTTAAGAAGGAAACTTCTGATTATCTTGAGAAATTTACCTGGTAAAGGAATATAAATCCTGTAAAATCAATAATCTCTTATTTTTTTGAATTATTTTTTACAGATTCCCCTGATTTCTTCGTCTTGTTAAACTTGCTATGGTGGTTTATAATTGAATTTATGAATTGGCTTATTATCGCAAACTCTCAGGATGATGAAAATCTTATCCAGTTAAGAAATTTCTTAGAAAATAAACATGGAGTCATTCCTTACGAAATAATTGTAGGAAACGGTTTACCAAAGGATGAGCTTTTTGAAGCATCAAGACATGTGTCTCAGGCCACTCACTGTCTTGTTACAGATTCTTCCAAAATGGAGAATATTGATGATTATGTTTTTTTGATGGGGGCATTGTGTGGTAATAACGTTAAAACATACATCTATCAGAGTAAGGCTCATGATGATAAATTTGAGGTGCTGACTAAGGCTGGTCTTTCACATTCAAATATTTATAATAATTTAAGTGAACTGCAGAGAAATCTTGAAGCTGATTATCAGTCTTTTGAAAGGGCAGATAATCAGAAACAGGCTTTAGTCCAGCTTTTCACTTTAGGCATTCCATTTACAAGTGACTGTTATGCAACCTACATTGCTAAAGATGATACTGATATTTGTAAATTATTTGCAGATGCCGGTATGCTTTGTAATGCCCGCACTTCAGAAGGTACGCCTCTCATTTCAATTGCAACAAGAAATGATTGTGCTGATAAAGTTGCCTGGCTGTATGAACAGGGAGCTGATATAAATGCTATTTCCACAGATCGTGGTTATTCCCCTGTAATGGATGCTGTATGGAGAAAAAACTTAAAAATAACCGAATACCTTATATCAAAAGGGGCTGATTTGAACTTTATCAGTTCAGATGGACAGCCTATAATGGTACTGGCAGTCGGAAACGGAGATGCTAAAATCGTCGAACTGCTCCTGAATCATGGGGCAGATCCTGACCTTAAGGACAGTATGGGAATGAGCGCAAGAACTTACGCCAGTCTTTTTAAACGTCCTGATTTAGTTGAGTTAATCAATAAATACCCACCGAAGGATAACTGATTATGTCTGAAACAAAAACTTTTAAAATTGTATTTGCCGGGGGCGGAACAGGTGGTCATATCTATCCTGGAATCGCTGTTGCTGATGAAGTTAAGACAATATTTAAAGAAAAAAATGTTCCTGTAAAAATTTACTGGATTGGTTCTGACCGTGGAATGGACAAAAATCTTGTTGAAAAGAACCTGACTTCTCAGGGGGGAAGCATTGATGAATTTATTGGAATTCCATGTGGTAAATTAAGAAGATATTTCTCCTGGGAAAATTTTACAGATTTGTTTAGAATTGCTGCAGGATATTTTAAGGCAAAAAAGACCTTAAGAAAAATTCAGCCGGATCTGCTTTTTTCAAAGGGTGGTTTCGTATCTGTTCCTCCTTGTCGTGCTGCAAAAAAACTTCATATTCCATTTTATACTCATGAATGTGATTTTACTCCAGGTCTTGCAACTAGGCTCAACAGTAAAAATGCAGATGGAATTTTCGTTACCTATGAAGAAACTAAAAAATACTTTACTGATGATTTAAAGAAAAAATGTACTGTAACAGGAAATCCTGTACGTCCGGTCTTTTATGATAACAGTTCAAAAGAGGGAAAACTCTTCCTCAATATTGATTCAAAAAATAAAAAGCCTATCCTCCTTGTACTTGGGGGCAGTCTGGGTGCAAGACAGATTAATAATATGGTAATTGAAAACCTTGAATGGCTTAAGGAGAACTTTGTTGTAGTACATCAGACTGGAAAAGCTTTTGCTGATGAAAATGCACCAATCATGAATTCTTATGATGCTGATTACAAGCCTTATGCTTTTATCTACAACGAAATGCCATCTGTAATTCATGCTAGTGATGTTATTTTATCCAGAGCCGGTGCCAATTCAATTTGGGAAAGTTCTGTTGCTGGTAAACCTATGGTACTGGTACCTTTATGTGGTGCCGGAACAAGAGGTGATCAGGTTGATAATGCCCGTTACTTTGAAAAAAATCAGGCTGCATATGTTCTGGCAGGAGAGGATGCAAACAAGGAAAATCTTCGTGAAGCCCTGACAGAACTTCTGGACAAGAAAAAGCGCAAGGAATTTTCAAAAAATTCTGCAGCACTTTCTGAAGGTGTTAGACCTGCCCGTAAAATTGCAGAGATTCTTTTTGAGGTGGTTAAAAAATGACAGGCTCTACAGTATTGGATTTTATCTTTGGTGCAATTATTTTAATTTCTGCAATTGTTGCTGTAATAAAGGGGTTATTTAGGGAACTGTTTGAAAAAGGAGCTCCTATTGTTGCAATCTGGATTTCAATTCTTTTTTATAAAAGACTTACTGTAGTTTTTGAAAAATATATTGATAAGCATGTTCTTGCTGCAATTCTGGCATTTCTTGCAATATTTGTCGTGGTATTTTTAGTACTTAAGATAATTCAGCTGAGTCTTCAAAAACTGTTTGATACGCCTCTTTTAAATCCACTGGATCATTTTTTAGGATTCGTTTTTGGTATTATTGAAGGTTTAGCAATTGTAGGACTTATTCTCCTGGTAATCAGCGTACAGCCATGGTTTAATCTTTCAAAACTGCTTTCTGGTTCATTCTTCTATAAACTGTTGACTCCTTTTATTACCAGACCTCTGAATATTAATCAGTCGGGAACAAATGAACTTCAGGCTTTGCTTTTTTTCAAGGAAGTGATTTCTAATGTTTGATAATGTACTTTTTCAGAGTGCAAGTCATCTTCTTAAAGATGATATTCAGCATAACACCTTACCAGGCTCGCTTTTATTTTCAGGACCTGTTTCTTCCGGAAAACTTACGGCAGCACTGGAGCTGGCAAGAATTCTGGGATGTCAGAAAAATGCTGAATGGACCTGTGACTGTCCGTCCTGTAAAAAAAATCGTGTGCTTATAAATCAGAATGTTGTAATTACAGGTCCCTGCGACAGAATAACTGAAATTAAAGCCGCATCAGAAACATTTATGAATGCTGCATACAATAATACAAGTCATTTGAAGGCTGCCCGTATTTTGTTCATTCGTTCTGTGCGTAAACTCACAAGCCGCTTTAATCCTATGCTGTGGGAGGGTGATGATAAACTTTCTAAATTTTCACCGATTCTTCAGAGTATTGAAGAGAATCTTGAATTAATTAATCCTTCAAGAAATTCCTTACCTGAAGATGATGAATTGAACACTATTGTAGAAGATATATATACTTTCTGTCAGAAACTGGAAGATTCATATCTTTATGACCAGCTGCCCGTTTTACAGATAAGAAACTTTTCAAACTGGGCACGCCTATCTTCCTCAAATGGTAAGAAAGTACTTATTATTGAAAATGCTGACAGAATGGCAGAAAGTGCGAGAAATGCACTTTTAAAAATTCTTGAAGAACCTCCTGAGGATACGGAATTTATTCTTACAACAACCAATCGTCTTGCAGTGCTTCCAACAATTTTAAGCCGGTTGAGAAACTATGCATTTTTCGAACGATCTGTTCAGCAGCAGCAGATTATTATAGACAGAGTTTTTCATTATATTCCAAAAGGTTCAAGGGGCTTACCTGAATCAATTGATAAACTTCTGCAGAATTATCTTCCAGTAAATCCTGATGCAATTCATTATCAGGCGCAGAATTTTATTAATGAAATAAGCAAGGGGGAAACACCAGACTGTAAAAGCATTAGTACAGCCTGTTCAAATTTCAATCCCAGGCTAATTTTTCGGGCTTTTCTAGAGGAAATTATTAAGATACAGTCTCCTCTTACAAAAACTGCAAAAGGAGCAGAGGCATCTTCAAAAATAATCAGGGCTCTTCAATATGCTTACAATAATGTAAATGTTTACAATCAGAATCCTGTAAATTCTCTTGAAGAACTTATTCGCAATCTTAAGCAGATAAATTATTTTGATTCCAGCATTTTGAAGGAATTAGTTAATGAATAATTTCGTAAAAAAAGCAAGTTCTAAACTTTCAAAACTTTCTGATGAACAACTTGAACAGTTACTTGAAACTGTAATGACTCAGAATAATATTTTTGATTCTGTAATGGAAAGTCTTTCCAGTGGAATAATTCTTCTTGATATGGAATGGAAGATTATTTCCATGAATAAGGCAGCAGAAAGAAATCTTCCTTTTATTTTATTACAGAGTGAACAAAAAAATGAACACTTCCTCTGGGATTTAATTGATGACAAATATATTTCAAATTTTTTGTATAATGCCTGCAAAAATGATAAAACAAATATTTCAGACGAATTTAGTTTTACCCTTAATGAATCAGTTCATTTTGTAAATATTAAGATACTTCCGCTCGTTCAGAAAATTGAAGACACTGAAAAAGATTGTGTTAAAAAAATGATTTCAGGGTCTATAATTACCATTGAAGATATTACGGAAAAACGTCAGAAAGAAATTCTCTCTCACAGAATGGAAAGTCTCAGGTCTCTTACAAACCTTGCTGCCTCTGTTGCTCATGAAATAAAGAATCCCCTGGGAGCGATTAGTATTCATATTCAGCTTCTTCAAAAGGCAATCAAAAAGTCCAGGGAAGGTGATGGTCTTCTTCCCAAAGAAAAATTTCTCGAAGATTATATTTCCGTAGTTAATGAAGAAATCGAGAATCTAAATAAAATTGTTCTGGATTTTCTATTTGCAGTTCGTCCGATTCAGCCGGAATTTTCTCTTGTTGATGTTGATTCGGTTATTGAAAAGACTGTAAAGTTTTTTACTCCGGAATTTAATTCCAAAGATGTAGAAATTCAGTGTCAGTTGATGAATAATCAGACAAGACTTTTAATTGATGAAAATCTTTTCAGGCAAGTTTTGATTAATATTGCACAAAATTCTCTTTTCGCAATTCAGGAGCGTTTTGGAACAGCTCAATCTGTTGATTTAGATAAAGCCTTTTGCTCTGAAAGTCAGTTACAAAATGATGAAAATCAAATTCGTTTTAATGAAGAAGAAAATAAACTTCCGGAATCTTTTAACAGTGATATAAATCACGGAACTCTCTTTTTTGAATCTTTCATAAAGAATGAAAAATATTATTTAACCATTACAGACAATGGTTGCGGCATGGATGAAAAAACTGCTGCAAGAATTTTTGAGCCATATTATACTACTAAAGCAAATGGAACCGGTCTTGGTATGACAATGGTTTATAAAATAATTAAAGAGTTTAATGGTGATATTGAGGTCCATTCAGTAAAAGGACACGGAACAAGTTTTTCAATAACTTTACCTGTTCCACAGCGGACAACCATGCTTCTTGAAGATAAAAAGGAGGAAGACAGGTGAAATTTACAATTCTCATAATAGATGATGAAAAAAATATACGGGAAGGTCTGGCCTCAAATTTTGAACTGGAAGATTATAATGTAAAAACTGCAGAAAATGGTGAGGAAGGATTAAAACTTCTTTCTAACGGAGATATAGACTGTGTAATAACAGATTTACGCATGCCTGGAATTTCCGGGGAAGAAGTTCTCCGTCGTGTTACAAGTGAAACCCCTGGAATCCCTGTAATTATTTTAACAGGACATGGAAGTATAGATGCAGCTGTCGAAGCAATGAAAAACGGAGCATATAACTTCTTAACAAAACCATTAAATCTGGACCAGCTTAATATGATTGTTAAGAGGGCTCTTGAAAATCGGGAAGTTAAACTTCAGTCCCAGCAGTTAAAAAAAGAACTTGGTGATAAAAACGCTCTTGCAGAAATGATAGGCAATTCTCCTGCCATGCAAAAAGTTCAGCAGACAATAAGAAAAGTTGCTGACAGCAGGGCTACTGTTTTAATTACCGGTGAAAGTGGAGTTGGTAAAGAATTAGTTGCAAATGCCATACACAAACTTTCTTCAAGAAAGGACAATTCTTTTATTAAAGTTCACTGCGCTGCATTAAGTGAAACTCTGCTGGAAAGTGAACTTTTCGGACATGAAAAAGGTTCCTTTACCGGAGCAGAAAAAATGCAGAAAGGACGTTTTGAACTTGCCCATACAGGTTCCATTTTTCTGGATGAAATAGGTGAAATTAATCAGAATGTTCAAATAAAAATTCTTCGGGTTTTACAGGAAAGAAAATTTGAAAGAGTAGGGGGCGAACAGACAATTGATGTTGACGTCCGTGTAATTTGTGCTACTAACAGAAATCTTGAAGAAGAAGTGAAAGCCGGCCACTTCAGGGAAGATTTATATTACCGCCTGAACGTTATTCACATTCATGTTCCTCCTTTAAGAGAACGAAAAGAAGATTTGCCTTTATTGATTTCTTCATTTCTGGAAGAATTTAATCAGGAGAATGGAAAGAATATTAAGGGCTTTTCAAGCAGAGCTAAAAGTTGTATGTATAAATATGACTGGCCGGGAAACATTCGTGAACTGCGGAATTGTGTTGAAAGTGCTGTTGTTATGTGTTCAGGTGATGAAATTCAGCTGGATGATCTTCCTCCTGCAGTTTCAGCTTCTACCGGAGTTGAAAGCATTCAGGTCCCTATGGGAATTACTTTAGATGAAGCAGAAAAAATAGTTACAACAGAAACTTTGGCTCAAAATTCCAATAATAAAAGCAGAACAGCTGAAATCCTTGGCAT
>JAEEGF010674107.1_pt1 | contig 36363 bp, 37 predicted proteins | sample 9134171 | NCBI WGS metagenome assembly JAEEGF01 (sample SAMN16246542, study PRJNA631951) | gut metagenome | biome: gut microbiome; feature: rumen; material: AP-attached | host: Bos | place: Iran: Karaj | collected 2018-10 | reverse complement strand
TATATTGATTGGTATAACAATAAAAGACTAAAATTGAGGTTAAAAGGAATGAGCCCGGCACAATACCGAGCTCACTACTATAGAGAGTTAAATAATTAATGTTTAATTTAATGTCCAACTTTTCGGGGTCACATCACTTTACGCTGCGGCGCTTTTTTATGACTATTCGCTCTCAGGTCATACGTCTAATTAACAAAATTTAATTGCCAACAATGCTATTCAACCAATTTCTTTTGTATCTTTGCATTCAGAAAGAATTGAAGACTATATATATTATCCATTAACTGTTTAGATGATAAATCGAGCTATTTTTTTTGCAGCAAAGGCACATGAGGGAGCCGTGCGTAAGGGCACAAGTATTCCTTATATTATCCATCCGCTGGAAGCAATGGCTATTGTGGCTACTATTACCAGTGACCAAGAATTGATGATTGCTGCCGTTCTGCATGACGTTATTGAGGATACATGTGTGACAATTGATGATGTACGTCGCGAATTTGGTGACCGAGTAGCTGCTTTAGTAGATGCTGAGACCGTCCGTGATGTAGAAGGGGTACCGCATATAGAGAGTTGGCAGCAGCGAAAACAAACAGCTATTGATCACTTGGCTTCGGCCAGCAGAGATGTACAGATAGTTGCTTTAGGGGATAAACTATCGAATATGCGGGCAATGGCGAATGGATATCGACAGTTAGGTGATCGTCTATGGGACCGGTTCAACGTGAAGGATCCAGAACGCCATGCATGGTATTACAGGGGGCTGGTAAAGAGTTTGGCTACACTCAATGACACTGCAGCCTTTCATGAGTTTGCAGGCCTGGTAGAACAAGTTTTTACTCGCTAAAAAGAGGTTTTGTTATGAATAGATATTAATCATTAAAATAGAAAAGGTATGAAAGAAAATCGAATCATTTCTTCAGCGCTCATTGCTGTGGGTATCTTGTGTTTAGGATGGTTTATCAAAGCTGGCATAGATAATTTTGCCAACAAGGATCGTAGAGTAACTGTGAAGGGCCTGGCAGAGCGAGAAGTGCCAGCTGATAAGGTGACATGGAGCATTGGTACGAAAGTAACAGGTAATGATCTGCCCATGCTTTATGAGAGCATTAATATTCAAACTGATAAAATAAAAAAATTCTTAAGACAGAATGGACTTGAAGAAAAGGAAATAACTGTGAATCCGCCATCTATCAGCGACTTGGAGGCACGAGAATGGGGAGATAATTCCAAAAATTTCCGTTATATCGTTACAACCACCATTACTGTGGCTACAAGTAAGGTTACAGAGGTTAACAAAGCTATTTTCAAACAGGCAGAATTGCTAAAGCAGGGTGTCGCTATTGAGAATAGTCATGCTGACTATGAATACGCCTCTTTCCAACAGATGAAGCCTGAGATGATGGCAGAAGCTATCAAGAATGCACAGAAAACCGCAGAACAGTTTGCAGAGTCTAGTCAGTCGGAATTAGGACAGATACAGACAGCTGGTCAAGGACAGTTTGAAATCGAAGATCGTGACCAAAATACGCCATATATCAAGAAGCTTCGTGTGGTAACAACACTTGTTTATTCGCTGAAGGACTAAATGAGCTGTTTGTTTTTATTCGGTTTCTATTAAATTGCTGCACTGGTGGGAGGTGGGCTCTGGTTTACGATTAAGTCGGCTTTAAAAGCGACAAGACGTATGAGAACCCATTTCCCATCGTAATCAGATGCCTGAGTTAGACTGTTGGGAATAATTTTTTGTAAAAGAATGATGATGTTATCGCTTTTTTTTACTACCTTTGCACCCAAAATTCGAATGATATGAATATTGAAGCATTAATCAGCAAAGCTGCAGGTGAGGCCGTTAAGGTTCTCTATGGTATGGATGCCAATGAAAAGATGCTGCAGCTGCAGAAGACAAGAAGTGAGTTCGAGGGTAACTTGACTCTAGTGGTTTTTCCTTTTGTTAAAGCAGCTAAGAAGAGTCCGGAACAGACTGCACAGGAGATTGGTGAATACCTGATTGCCAATTGTGCCGCTGTAGAGAAATTTAATGTGGTTAAGGGCTTCTTGAATTTGAGTGTAGGTGATGGTGCATGGTTGCAGTTGCTTGAAGCTATCGATAAAGATGAGCATTTCGGAATGAAACAAGCTTCTGACAAATCACCTCTTGTGATGATAGAATACTCATCGCCCAATACTAACAAACCCCTGCATTTGGGTCATGTACGTAACAACCTGTTAGGTTGGTCATTGGCACAAATCATGGAAGCCAACGGTAATAAGGTGGTGAAAACGAATATCGTAAACGATCGTGGTATTCACATCTGTAAGTCGATGCTGGCTTGGCTGAAGTATGGTAACGGCGAGACACCAGAGACATCTGGTAAGAAGGGTGACCACCTGATAGGCGACTATTATGTGGCCTTTGATAAGCACTACCGCGAGGAGGTGAAGGAACTTGTGGCCCAGGGTATGGATGAGGAGAAGGCTAAGCAGGAGGCGCCGCTAATAAAGGAGGCGCACGAGATGCTGGTGAAATGGGAGAACAACGATCCTGAGGTGCGTGCCTTGTGGGAGAAGATGAACAACTGGGTGTATGCCGGTTTCGACGAGACATACAAGAAGATGGGCGTTGGCTTCGATAAGATTTATTATGAGAGTCAGACCTACCTCAAGGGTAAGGCCAAGGTGGAGGAAGGACTTGCAAAAGGCCTGTTTGAACGCCACGAAGATAATTCGGTATGGGCTGATCTTACCAATGAGGGACTGGACCAGAAACTGCTGTTGCGTTCGGATGGCACATCGGTTTATATGACGCAGGATATCGGTACGGCAGAGATGCGTTTCAAGGACTATCCCATCGACAAGATGATCTATGTGGTGGGCAACGAGCAGAACTACCACTTCCAGGTGCTCTCTATCCTGCTAGACCGTCTGGGCTTCAAGTGGGGCAAGGAACTCGTTCACTTCTCTTATGGTATGGTAGAGTTGCCTAACGGTAAGATGAAAAGCCGTGAGGGAACGGTAGTTGATGCCGATGATTTGATGGCTTTGATGGTTGAGGATGCTTATAAAACCTCAATGGAGCTTGGTAAATTTGATGATATGACCGAGGAGGAGCGTCGTGAGATAGCCCGTATTGTTGGTATGGGTGCACTTAAGTACTTTATCTTGAAGGTTGATGCTCGCAAAAATATGCTCTTTAATCCAGAGGAGAGCATTGACTTCAATGGAAATACCGGTCCTTTCATTCAGTATACCTATGCTCGTATCCGCAGTATTCTGCGCAAAGCTGCAGATCTGGCATGCCAGGAAGAGATTCCGAGTGGCATCAGCATTTCTAGCAAGGAGGTTGAACTGATTCAAAAAATGAATGAGTTTGGAGCAGCTGTAGAACAGGCTGGCAAAGATTACTCTCCTTCAGGTATTGCCAATTATTGCTATGAGTTGACCAAGGTGTTCAATCAGTTCTATCATGATTTTAGTATCTTGAATGAGCCTGATGAGCAGAAGAAGTTTGTGCGACTTCTGCTTGCTAAGAACGTGGCTAAGATTATTAAGAACGGAATGGCTCTGCTGGGAATTGAAGTGCCAGAGCGTATGTGATGCAGAACCCTCCAGATAATAGACAAGACACCGTGCTGCCCTTACCTTTAGAAGTAAGGGCAGACGCGTGGGCTGTAGATGCAGCCTGCTCAGGTAATCCTGGGCCGATGGAGTACCAAGCCATTGATTTGCAGACAGGGTATCAGGTCTTCCACTTTGGCCCTGTTCATGGTACAAATAATATTGGAGAGTTTTTGGCTATTGTGCATGCTTTAGCGCTTTGCTGGCAGAAAGGCCTGCATAACAAAGTCATTTATTCTGACAGCTATAATGCTATCCTTTGGGTATCAAAGGGCAAGTGTAAAACAAAACTGGAACGTACGCCTCAAACAGAGCAACTATATCAAATTATTAGTAGAGCAGAGAACTGGCTGAGGACTCATCAGTATCGTAACCCAATCATTAAATGGGAAACTCAGAAATGGGGTGAAGTTCCTGCTGATTTTGGTAGGAAGTAACTACACTTTATGCTATGAGCCTCTATGGAAGAGAAGTATAGGTTACGATGATGTTATCACCATACTTTTCACTTCGTTCTACTTTGGCGTTTGCTGGTATCTGAGGCGCATGAGTACCATCGCTGACGGTCATGGCAGTGTTGGTTTCTACGCGAATTTCATCCCAGAGTCCTTGGCTTAGGAAAGAACGTAGTGTTTCTGCCCCTCCCTCAACAATCATCGATTGAATATGTTGAGCATACAGGCTCTCGATATTGAGCGGATGAGCATGGTCTACAACTAATCGTTTAGGATTGGGGCCCCACCACTCGCGGACATTCAACTGAGGATGGTCGCGCTCTTCGGTAACTCGTCCTACTAGGATGGCGTCCTCTTCGGCACGTAACTTGTGTGAGAGCATCTTAGTAAATGCGTTAGATATCTGAATAGGGTGGTGATGGTCGTCAATAAAACCATTTGCTGTTTGAGCCCATTTAAGGATGATGTAAGGTCGCTTTTGCCGATGATACGTAAAGAAACGGCGATTTAATTTTTTGCAATCTTCTTCTAGCACTCCAACTACCACTTCAATGCCAGCATCACGTAACTTTTGTATGCCTCGGCCTTGAACTGCTGCAAACTCATCGATGCATCCTACTACAACACGGCGTACTCCTTTCTTGATAATAAGATCGGCACATGGCGGTGTTTTTCCATAGTGAGAGCATGGCTCCAGCGAAACATAGATGGTGGACTCTGGTAATAGTGCTTCATCGTGAACACGAACAGATGCAAAGGCGTTCACTTCTGCGTGCCCCTCTCCACAACGCACATGATATCCCTCGCCAATAATACGTCCATTATGAACAATTACAGCACCAACCATAGGGTTGGGCTTAGCATTCTCCTGGCCGTTTTGGGCTAACTGAATGCAGCGTAGCATGAATTTTTCATCGTCTATCATCATTTTTTCCTGTTTTCCTTTTATTCCTATCTGATTTTTTTATATTTTTGCAGTATGAATTTCGAACAACTCTGCCAAAGGCTCTGCAACATCTATGATATTGGTGAGGCTAAAGCCATCGTCCGTTGGGTGCTTGATGTCCGTTTCGGATTATCATTAGCGGATATTTACTGTGGCAAAATTACACAATTATCTGCAAATGACCAAGCGGAACTGGAAAAAATCATGCAAAGACTAGAAAAAGCAGAACCTGTGCAGTATGTCCTGGGAGTGGCAGATTTTTGTGGGCGTCAGTTCCATGTTGCTCCAGGTGTGCTGATTCCCAGACCAGAAACAGCAGAATTGTGTCAATTGATTATGAATGATGGAGGGCGTCATATTCTGGATATTGGTACAGGTAGCGGCTGCATTGCTATCACACTTGCACTTGGTATAGCTGATGCGCATGTTACAGCCTGGGATTTATCTGATGATGCTCTTTCCATAGCAGAAGAGAATGCCAAGGCGTTGGGTGCCAAAGTTATCTTTGGGCATCGAGATGCATTAGCATTGGAACCAGAAAATGATCAATGGGATGTGATAGTGAGCAATCCACCATATATCTGTAGAAAGGAAGCTGATAATATGGAGGAAAATGTGTTAAGATATGAACCTGATAACGCGTTGTTTGTGCCGGATGATGATCCTCTGTTGTTCTATCGGCACATTATGATCTTCTCGCAATCGGCGTTAAGCCAAAAGGGAAGATTGTACTTTGAAATTAATCCGCTTTATGCGGAGCTCATCGTGGAAGAATTGAATCGGCATGGATTCGTCGGCATCTCAAGAATTGAAGACCAGTATGGTAAGACCAGATTTGTAAAAGCCCAAAAACAATGAGTAAACAGAAAACAGAACAAGAAGTTTATCTGCAACTTGCTGCCATCTGTGCTCAGGCAGAGCATTGTGAGCAAGAGATGCGCGATAAGATGAAACGTTGGGATATAGAGCCGGATGTTCAATCGCGTATTATTGAGCGCCTTGTTAACGAACGTTACATCAACGATGAACGCTATGCTCGCGCCTTTGTCAAGGATAAGATACGATATAATAAGTGGGGTAGACGTAAGGTGCAGCAGGCGCTTTGGATGAAACATATAGATAATGCTATTCAGCAGCGTGTACTTGATGAGATCAGCGTTAAAGATTATTTAGATGTGTTGATTCCACTACTGAAGCAAAAACGCAAGACAATCAAATGCGAAACAGATTACGAGATGAACCAGAAATTGGTGCGCTTTGCCTTGAGCAGAGGTTTTGATTTTGGTATTATCCGACAATGTTTGAGTATTGATACGGAAATGGAAGATTTCGATGAGGCCTATTAGTTTCTGGCATAGATTACTTGATTTGATATCGCCACGGTTATGTGTGGTATGTGGCAGTAGATTGTCTGTCACCGAAGAAGTAATATGTAATATTTGTAATCTCCATTTGCCTCGAACAAACAATGCCAAAGATGCTTATGAGAATCAGATGGCAAAAATGTTCTGGGGCCAACTTCCTATTGAGAAAGCTGCTGCTTTGTTCTATTATGAAAGTCATGCTGAAACGGCTAATATCATCTATCAGCTCAAATATAAGAATCATCCGGAGATTGGGGGCGTTATGGGCCGCATGATGGCCAAGGAATTGCAGGGGTATGATTTCTTTGAAGGAATTGACGGTATCGTTCCTGTGCCATTGACGAAATCGCGTTTGAGAGAACGAGGTTATAATCAAAGTGATGAAATCGCGAAAGGAATTAGTGAGATAACAGGACTGCCTATTTATAATGATTTCGTAAAAAGAATAGCTTTCAAGGCTAGTCAGACAAAAAAGAACCGGTGGGAGCGCAAAGAGAATGTTGAACATGTTTTTGTCCTTAATAGACAGGTACCTTCGCATATCCATCATCTATTGGTAGTCGATGATGTTGTGACTACAGGAGCAACTATTATTGCCTGTTCGCGTCAATTGGTTGGTGAGAATGAAATCAAGATAAGTGTTCTATCGCTTGGGTTGACAAAAAGATAGGTAATAATTTGGTTATTCGCCTGATTTACACTATCTTTGCACCCAAATTACAGAATAACGTTATGGAAATCAAAAATCAATTTGCTCAGAAACTGATGGAGATTCAGGCCATCAAGTTGCAACCTAATGCCCCATTTACGTGGGCTTCGGGGTGGAAATCACCCATTTATACTGATAATCGTAAGACGTTGTCTTTTCCACGTCTTCGTTCCTTTGTGAAATTGGAACTTTGTCATGCTATTCAGGAAAATTTTCCTGAGGCTGAAGCAGTTGCAGGTGTGGCAACAGGTGCTATCGCTCAAGGTGCTTTGGTTGCCGAAGAGTTAGGACTGCCTTATAGCTATGTACGTCCTAAACCCAAAGATCATGGTATGGGTAATCAGGTTGAAGGTGAGATTGTGAAAGGTGCTAAGGTTGTTGTTGTTGAGGATTTGATTTCTACTGGCGGAAGCAGCTTGAAAGCTGTTCAAGCCTTGCGCGACTATGGCGTTGAAGTAATCGGTATGGTGGCTTCCTTTACTTATGGTTTCCCTGTGGCAGAAAAGGCTTTTGCCGAGGCAGGAGTTAAACTCATTACCCTGAGTAACTACGAGGCAGTAATCGAGGAAGCAGCAAAAACTGGTTATATTAAGGAAGAGGATAAGGCTGTCTTGGCCGAGTGGCGAAAGAGTCCTGATACATGGAAGCAGTAAAATCGTAATAGTATGGGATTATTCGGTGGAGAAAGCAAATTTGAGAGCAGTGTCAAGCACATACCATACTCTCAGCAGGCTGTTTATAATAATATCAGTGATCTAAGAAACCTTGAGAAGGTACGCGATCGTGTACCAGAAGATAAGGTGAAGGATTTTAGTTTCGATGCTGATACGGTGAGCATCAGTGTGGCTCCTGTGGGGGAATTGAAACTTCGTATCTGTGACCGTGAGGAACCCAAGTGTGTTAAGTTTGAAACGGTGCAGAGTCCTGTGCCTTTTAATGTGTGGGTTCAGGTGCTGCCTGTTGACGATAGTTCTTCGAAGATGAAAGTAACGGTTAAGGCAGAGTTGAATCCTTTTATTAAGGGAATGGTAGAGAAACCATTACAAGAGGGTGTAGAGAAAATTGCTGATGCCCTCGCAATGGTGCACTATGAATAGTAAACAATTGATATAACAGATAGGTAAGAGATGAAACTCTGGGAAAAGAATTTTGAGATCAACAAGGAGATTGAGCGATTTACTGTTGGCCGTGATCGTGAGATGGATCTCTATCTAGCCAAATACGACGTTATGGGGTCTATGGCGCACATCACCATGTTGGAAAGCATTGGATTGCTTGAGAAGGGCGAGTTAACCCAGCTTCTCGCTGAGCTGAAAAATATTTATCAGCTTTGTGAACGCGGAGAGTTCGTGATAGAGGATGATGTGGAGGACGTGCATTCACAGGTCGAGATGCTACTGACCCGTAAGTTGGGCGACATGGGAAAGAAGATTCACTCAGGGCGTTCTCGTAACGATCAGGTGTTGGTTGATTTGAAGTTATTTACCCGTCACAAGTTGATGGAGATTGCTGAAGAAGTAAAAATTCTTTTCGATGAGTTGATACAGAAAAGCAACCAGTATAAGGATGTTTTGATGCCTGGCTATACTCATTTGCAGATAGCTATGCCATCAAGTTTCGGTCTGTGGTTTGGTGCTTATGCTGAGAGCCTGGCTGATGATATGCTTTTCCTGCAAGCTGCTTACAAGATGACAAACCGTAATCCTTTGGGAAGTGCTGCGGGCTATGGTAGTTCATTCCCTTTGAATCGTACAATGACAACAGAACTGCTTGGTTTCGATTCGATGGACTATAATGTGGTTTATGCCCAGATGGGACGTGGCAAGATGGAACGTAATGTTGGTTTCGCTATCGCTACGATTGCGGGTACGATAGCCAAAATGGCTTTTGATGCCTGTTTGTTCAACTCGCAGAACTTCTCGTTTGTGAAACTGCCTAAGGAGTGTACTACTGGGTCGAGTATCATGCCTCATAAGAAGAATCCCGATGTGTTTGAGCTGATTCGAGCTAAATCAAATAAATTGCAGTCGCTTCCTCAGCAGATAATGATGATGATGAATAATCTGCCCGTAGGTTATTTCCGAGACCTGCAGATTATCAAAGAAGTTTTCTTGCCGGCATTTGATGAGTTGAAGGATTGTTTGCAGATGTGTGCCTATATCATTAATAAAATAGAAGTGAATGAGCATATCCTAGACAATCCCATGTATGATCCGATGTTCTCAGTTGAGGAGGTTAATCGTCTTGCAGCCAATGGTATGCCTTTTCGTGATGCTTATAAGAAGGTGGGGCTTGACATTGAAGCGGGCACCTTTAAGGCTAGTCATGATATTCATCATACTCACGAGGGAAGTATTGGAAATCTGTGCAATGATAAGATTCAAGTTCTTATGCAACAGATCTTGGATGGTTTCCACTTTGAGCATATGACCGAGGCTGAAAAGAGATTGCTGGCATGAAACGGTGGCTCTCGGTTTTGCTCTGTACTCTTCTGATGGCGTGTGCTGCCGATGATTATATCTATCGTAAGTACCCATGTTATTTTGTTTTCGATACATCATTGCATCGTCTGCCTTGTCAGTTAACGGCAGCACTCTCCTCAACCGGGCAGTTTGTTAAAGTTGAAACGTTTGTGGAGCAAGGGGTGCGACAGTTGAAGACGACACGCAATTACGATAACCATGTGGAGTTTATACGCTTGAGTACGGAAGGAGAATCGAGGCGCAGCTATGCCCTTGGCGCAAATAATTGTATTATCGTGGGTATGAGTAGCTATGATAATATGTTAATAGCTTATGAGGGACAATGCTCCAATTGTCTGGAGAATTTTGGGGGGCGTCGCTATCCGCTCACATGGCAGAATAATGGCACTTATTTGCATTGTGATAAGTGTAATCGCACTTACAATGTAAATAATGGCGTTGTAGCCGAAGGGACCGCAGGAATAGGGCTTTTTAGGTATAGAGTGGGCTTTGATGGCGCTTTTCTGAGCGTATCGAATTAAAAAAAGATAAAAAGTTTGGCTATTCCAATAAATAAATTTATCTTTGCAGCGAAAAATGGAGCCGCGATGGTGGAATGGTAGACACGAGGGACTTAAAATCCCTTGACCAGAAAACGGTCGTGCGGGTTCGAGTCCCGCTCGCGGCACAAACAATCACAATCAGTTTTATTATGAAGAAAATTGCATTTTTAACCATGTCAGCTGCAACGCTGATGATTTTTACATCATGTTCTAAGTTAGGAGAATTATCGGCAGATAATTTCACAGTAACTCCAAATCCGCTCGAAACGCAGAAAGGCGTTGTTCCGGCTACTATCAATGGTCACTTCCCCGAGAAGTACATGAAGAAGAAGGCTGTGGTAACTGTTATGCCTGAGTTGCGCTATTCTAATGGTGTTGTAGAGAAAGGTACACCTGCTACTTTCCAGGGTGAGAAGGTTCGTGGTAACGACCAGACCATCAGCTATCGTATGGGTGGCAATTATACAATGAAGACAAACTTCGCTTATGCTGATGACAACAAGGCTGAGATGTATCTTACTTTCGATGCCCGCATCGGTAAGAAGGTAGTTGAGGTTCCTGCAGTTAAGGTTGCAAATGGTATCATTGCTACATCAGAACTTTACAAGCAGACTGTCTTGTCTACTCAGGCTGCTGTAGCTCCCGATGCTTATCAGCGTATCAATAAGAAGAAGTTGGATGCTAACATCAAGTTCTTGATTCAGCAGGCTACACTCCGTAAAAGTGAGTTGAAGAACAACTCGGTTAAGGAGTTTGTTAAGATGCTGCAGCAGATTAATAATGATCGTGAGAAGTTGAATCTTGAGAACATTGAAGTTTCTGCATATGCATCTCCTGATGGTGGTTTTAAGATCAATGACAAACTGGCTGGCGATCGTCAGAAAGTATCAGAGAAGTATGTTAACAAGGAGCTCAAGAAGCTGAAGTTCAATGCTCCTGTTGATGCAAAGTATACCGCTCAGGACTGGGAAGGCTTCCAGGAGCTGGTAAAGGCTAGCAACATTCAGGACAAGGAGCTTATCCTTCGTGTTCTCTCTATGTATAAGGATCCTCAGGAGCGTGAGCAGCAGATTAGAAACATTTCTTCTGCCTTCCGTGAGTTGGCTGATGGTATCCTGCCTGAGTTGCGTCGTGCTCGTCTCACTATTAACTATGAGACAATCGGTCGTAGTGACGAGCAGATTCTTCAGCAGCTCAACGACGATGCTACTAAACTGAGCATTGAGGAAATCCTGTATGCTGCTAATCTGAAGTCTACTCCTGCTGAGAAGAAGGCTGTTTATCAGACAGCTGCTAAGGTATATCCTAATGATAATCGTGCTTACAATAATATCGCAGCTATTGAGTATGCTCAGGGCAACTATGAGGCCGCTAAGCAGTGCCTGCAGAACGTAAAGAATCTGCCTGAGGCAAATGCAAATCTCGGTCTTATTGCTCTGAAGGAAGGTGATCTCGCTGCTGCTGAGAATTATATTGCTAGTGCTACCGATGCTAATGGCCTTGCAGAGATTATGGGTAACTTGAACCTGGCTAAGGGTAACTATGCACAGGCTGAGGAGAACTTCGCAGAGATTTACTCAAATAGCGCTGCTTTGGCTCAGATTCTTAACCGCGACTATGTATCAGCTGCTGTTACACTGAAGTATATTAAGAATCCTGATGCGATGACTGACTACCTGCGTGCTCTGATGAACGCTCGTATGGGCAATAATAACGATGCTGCTGAGGCTCTGAAGGAGGCTCTCAAGAAGAATCCTGCTTTTGCCAAGTATGCTAACAATGATATTGAGCTCGAGAAGGTAGCTAAATAAAAATGAATAAGACAGGTCTCCTTGGTTGTCTCCTTTTACTATTACTGTTCTCTTGTGGCGATAGCCAGAAGAAATTCAAAATAGAGGGCAGTTTTAAGGGATTCAACCAAGGAGATTTGTATATATATGGGTTGAATGGTACTCATCAACTCGACACAATCAGAGTTAGTAGGGGAGAGTTCAGTTATCAACTTGTTATAAACGAACCTACTACACTTGTTGTGGTTTTCCCTAACTATTCCGAGATACCTGTCTTTGCCGAAAGTGGTGTTACTATTAAGATGAAAGGTGATGCCTCTCATCTGAAGGAAACTGAGGTGACAGGAACAGAATTGAACAAGGAGATGACCTCCTTTCGTTTGAGAACAAGTAATATGATGCCACCAGCGGTACTTGCTGAGGCGTCAAAGTTCATTAAAGAACATCTAAAATCTCCCATAAGCCTTTATTTGTTAAATCGTCTTTTTATTCAGACTGCTGCACCTGATTACGTAAAAGCACAAGAGTTGGGTCAAATGATGCAGAAGGCTATGCCTGATAATGGACAGTTGGAAAAACTCTGTAAACAGCTTGAAGGGCTTAAAGGTGTTAAGGTCGGTAGTCATTTGCCATCATTCAGTACTACTGGCTTGAAAGGTGAGAGGGTGTCCTCTTCTGATTTAAATGCCAAAGTGAATGTACTCACGCTTTGGTCTTCGTGGAATTATGAGAGTATCAATATCCAGAATATGCTTTCGCGATTACAAAAGCAACATCCTGGTAAGTTGAAGGTTTTAAGTGTAAGCATTGATGGCAGCATAAAAGACTGCCAGAAAATTGTGGAGCGTGACTCTATTCAATGGAGTACCATCTGTGACGGTAGGATGTGGGAATCGTCTATCTTGCAGAAAGTAGGTATGACTTATCTGCCTGATAATATTGTTGTCGATGATCAGGGTAAGATCCTGGCGAGAACACTTAACTATCAGGAGTTGAATAAAAAAATAGAAGAACTGATTGAATAAAGGAAATGCTTGTAAAAACCTATTGTGCAGCCGTTACAGCACTCGAGGCTACGACTATTACCATCGAGGTAAATCTGGCAAGAGGCACTATGTTCCACTTGTCTGGATTAGCTGATACAGCCGTTAAGGAAAGTTACGATCGCATTCGTGCTGCTATCGAAAACATAGGTTTTAAGTCACCTACTGCTGATCTTACTATCAATATGAGTCCTGCCGATATCCGTAAGGAGGGCAGCGCCTATGATTTGTCTTTAGCTATTGGTATCTTAGCAGCTTATGGTAAAGTTGATGAGGCAATGCTATCGCAGTATATGATGATTGGCGAGTTGGGACTTGATGGAAAGTTGAAACCGGTTAGTGGAGCACTTTCTGTTGCCATTAGGGCGCGAAAGGAGAACTTCAAAGGACTGATAGTACCAAAGGAGAACGTGCGAGAAGCGGCCGTTGTAAATAAACTCGACGTAATAGGGATGGATAACCTGGCTGATGTGGTGAGTTTTTTTAATGGTTCAGAATCTTTTGAGCCAACGGTTGTTGATACTCGCAAAGAGTTCTACGAACGTCAATACGCTTTCGACTTGGACTTCGCTGATGTGAAGGGACAGGAGAGTGTGAAGCGGGCCCTTGAGGTTGCTGCTGCAGGCTCGCACAATGTTATTCTTATCGGTCCACCAGGCAGTGGTAAGTCTATGATGGCCAAACGCTTGCCAAGTATTCTGCCACCACTGTCTTTAGCTGAGAGTTTGGAAACCACACAGATACACTCTGTCGCTGGTATCTTGCCTAGTGGTACATCGCTCATCTCGCAGAGACCTTTCCGTAGTCCCCATCACACTATTTCTCAGGTGGCTATGACCGGTGGAACACAGAAGGCTCAACCTGGCGAGGTCTCCCTGGCACATAATGGTGTGCTCTTCTGTGATGAGTTGCCGGAGTTTAGTAGAGCCACACTTGAAGTACTGCGTCAGCCGCTTGAAGATCGTAAGATTACCATCAGTAGAGCAAAATACACCATTGAATACCCCTGCTCATTCATGTTTGTGGCTTCTATGAACCCTTGTCCATGCGGATATTTTGGCGATCCTACACACCATTGTGTATGTACGCCTGGCCAGATTCAGCGATATGTGAATCGTATATCTGGACCTTTACTTGATCGCATGGATCTGCATATTGAAGTGCCTGTGGTTCCTTTTAACCAGCTCTCAAAGATGGGGCAGGGTGAGGCTAGCGCTGTTATTCGTGACCGCGTGATTGCGGCTCGAAAACGCCAGGAGGAACGCTATAAGGATTACAAGGGTATCTATTGTAATGCTCAGATGAGCGAACGCATGATTCATCAGTTTGCAGAGCCCGATGAAGCAAGTTTAAGTATGCTGCGTATGGCTATGGAGAAGCTCCATCTGAGTGCTCGCGCTTATAATCGTATATTGAAGGTGGCCCGTACGATTGCTGATTTAGAAGGAACAGAGCGAGTCTTGTCGCATCATATTGCCGAGGCCATTGGTTATAGGAATCTGGATCGTGGCGACTGGGCTGATAGGGGATTATAAGTGTGGTGGAGCGTTTATAATAATGTTACTTATGGATATTGAACGATGCGAAAAACTGCTTGAGGAACATGGTATCAGACCTACTTCCAATCGTATAACGGTGCTTAAAGCAATTGAGGCCTCGATGCTTCCGCAGTCGATGGCTGAATTAGAGCGTAGAATCGATACTATTGATAAATCTAATATATTCCGTACTTTAGCACTCTTTCGTGAGCATCATCTGGTGCATGCTATTGATGGGGCTGTAGATGGAGTCCGTTATGAACTCTGCCATAGTCATCACCATGATCATGATGATGATCTGCATCCCCATTTTTATTGTGAGGAGTGCCAGCAGACGTATTGTTTGGATGGGGTAGAGATGCCTCATATAGAATTGCCTGAAGGTTTTGAGGCTCATTCAAGTAATTATGTGTTTAAAGGAATTTGTCCGCATTGCAAGAGAAAATGATAGATATAGAGAATTTACGAGTGATCGTCTTTGATGCTGATGATACCCTATGGGATTGCCAGTCACATTTTGATGAGGTAGAAAAACATCTTTATCGTCTCATCGCACCATATTGCGATGATCCTGCTCACGAGTTGTTTATAACAGAATCGGGTAATATGGCCGATTTGGGTTATGGTTGTAAGGCTTTTACGATTTCTGTTATTGAGACCGCACTAAGGGTTGGAGGAAGCCATCTTTCAGATACGGATCTCACAGAGTTACTTGTTCATAGCAAGTCATTACTCCATCTGCCTGCTACGCCATTGCCAGAGGTCGATGAGACTCTACAACGCTTGCAGGCATATCCTTATCGCTTGGCTGTCTTTACAAAAGGAGAACTGCAAGACCAGGAGAATAAGCTGAAGCGTAGTAATTTAGCCAAATATTTCACGCACGTGGAAATCACATCCGATAAGACGGAATATGAGTTTCAGCAACTTTGTCAGCATCTTGATATATTACCAAACCAGATGCTGATGGTAGGCAATTCGTTGAAGAGTGATATCGCTCCTGCCCTTCATATTGGTGCTTCGGCGATACATATTCCGTTCCACGTTACTTGGCAATTGGAACATTCTGAGGATATTGAACATGAACGACTTATAAAGATTTCTCATTTTAACGAAATATTGAAGTATTTATGAATTATATTTTTGAAACCCGTATGGAGGTGCGCGACTATGAGTGCGACATCGAGGGAATCGTAAACAATGCCAATTACCTGCATTATGCCGAGCATACCCGACACCTGTTTCTGAGGAGCCTGGGTGTGAGTTTTGCTGCGCTCCACGAACAGGGTATTGATGCTGTTGTGGCTCGCATGAATCTGCAGTACAAAACCCCGCTGCGTTGCGATGATGAGTTTATCTCACGTCTTGCACTAACTAAAGAGGGTATTAAATATGTCTTCCACCAAGCAATCTATCGCGCTAGTGATGAAAAGCTATCGTGGAAAGGTGATATTGAGCTGGTATGTCTGGTTAATGGCCGTTTGGCCAATAGTCCAGAGTATGACGAAGCATTCAAAGATTTTATTTAGCAGCAGGCAGTCGTGAGGGTAGAAGATAAAATTACCGAGCAAGCATCGCACTATGACCACCTTGAGCAGATGAAGGTGAGCGAGATGCTTAAGAGTATCAATCACGAGGATCGATTGGTGGCAGAGGCAGTGGGGCATGCCATACCACAGATTGAGGCATTGGTTGTGGCCATCGAACCTCGAATGAAACGGGGTGGTCGACTTTTCTATGTGGGGGCTGGTACTAGTGGACGTTTAGGTGTGTTGGATGCCAGTGAGCTGCCGCCTACCTTTGGCGCTAATCCCGATTGGGTTATTGGTTTGATAGCAGGCGGAGATGAGGCTTTGCGCCGTGCGGTTGAGCATGCTGAAGATGAACGGGAGCAGGGATGGACAGATCTCAGACGTTATCACCCCACACCCGAGGATTCGGTAATTGGTATTGCTGCCTCTGGCACTACGCCTTACGTGATTGGTGCCCTTGAAGGTGCTCGTCGGCATGGTTTGCTTACTGGTTGTATAACCAGTAATCCGCATACACCATTGGCAGAAGTTTCAGCATATCCTATTGAGACCATTGTTGGCCCGGAATTTGTAACGGGGTCAAGTCGTATGAAAAGTGGTACAGCTCAGAAGATGGTCCTTAATATGATTAGTACGACGCTTATGATACGGATGGGATGTGTGGCTGGCAATCGAATGGTGAAGATGCAGCTTTCTAATGAGAAGTTGATAGATCGTGGCACACGTATGATTGCTGATGAACTAGGTATTACATATAGTGAGGCCCGTCAACGGCTATTGGATGCAGGGAGTGTCTACAAGGTTTTAAATAATCCAGATAGATAAGGTTTTCTTAAATAACTTGAAGAAACTGCAATTCTTCGTTTGATAATCGTGTAATATACGAAATTTTGTATAATTTTGCACCTCGAAGTTTTAACGTGTTATACTAAGCAATGACTTATATTGGAGAATTGATTTCTATTGGTGTGGCGTTCTCATGGACAGCTACAGCCCTTCTGAGTGAATTTGGAAGCAAGCGACTTGGCAACCTGACATTGAATGTGTTGCGCATGGGGTTAGCATTGGTGTTTTCATTGGTGCTGTTTTTCGTCGTGACTGGCAGTTTTATGCCACCCGGAGCTTCGGCTGAGGCCGCAGGCTGGATGTTGCTATCTGGTGTAGTAGGTTATGTTATAGGCGATTTCTGCCTGTTTCAGTGTTACATCATTATTGGTTCACGTTATGGTCAGTTGTTTATGACACTTGCACCATTATCAGCAGCACTGATGGCTTGGATTATGTTGGGCCAGCAGATGAATATGATGAGTATCATAGCCATGCTGATTACGCTGACAGGAATCGGCATTTCTGTATTGGGGCGAGGCGAACATCATAAACTGGGGCTCAAATTGCCACTTAACGGGGTGCTCTTTGCTGTATCTGCAGCGATGTGTCAAGGTATAGGTTTGGTTCTTAGTAAGATTGGTATGGATCACTATGAGACCTCTTTGGCGGGTATGCCAGAGTGGTTGGTGCCCTTCAGTGCCAACTTCTATCGCTGTGTAGCAGGTATCATCGGTTTCTCTTTACTGATGTATTGGCGTACAGGTATGGCACCCTTACGCGAGTCAATACATGATCGTAAGGGATTGGCAGTAGCTATAGCTACCACAGTGTTTGGTCCTTTTGTGGGTGTTGGTTTTTCACTGATGGCAGTACAATATACAGCTGCAGGTATCGCCAGTACGTTGATGGCCATGACGCCTATTATTATTCTGTTGCCATCTTATTGGCTGTTCCATCAGAAGATTACTTGGCGTGCTGTGCTAGGAGCTGTCATCTCTGTGGTAGGCGTGAGCCTGTTTTTCTTAGGTTGATTTTTTTGTTACATAGAGAGTTTTCAGCATGAAAAATAGATATATCTTCCTCCCGTTGTTGGTTGTGTCGCTTATGTCAACTGCACAAGAAAGGCAGATTTATCAGCATACTCATCAGAATGATAGTACAGATGTATTTTATAAGCATCTGAAACTGAACGATCTGGTGGTGACAGGCGTTACAGGCGACACTAAACTTAAGCATTCAACAGCCCCGATAAGTATAGTTACGCCTCAGATGCTTCGCTCTACTGCTTCGGCTAATATTGTTGATGCCATAGCGCATCAGCCAGGAATCAGTCAGCTCACTACTGGAAGTGGCATCTCTAAACCCATTATCCGTGGTTTGGGCTATAATCGTGTAGTTGTAATGAGCGAAGGTGTGAGACAGGAAGGACAGCAATGGGGTGACGAGCATGGTGTTGAGGTGGATGGTAGCGCAGTTCATTCGGTTGAGATACTGAAAGGTCCAGCCTCTTTGATGTATGGCTCGGATGCGATGGCTGGCGTGGTCATCCTGCATGGCAAACCAACTTTGGCTGAAGGCGACATGAAAGCTCATGTGGGTACGGAGTATCAGACTAATAATGGCTTGTTTGCTTATAACCTCGCTATGGCAGGCAATCAAAACGGGTTTGTGTGGGATGCACGATTCAGCGATAAGATGGCGCATGCCTATAAAAACCGGTATGATGGCTACGTGCCAGGATCGCAGTTTCGTGAGCGTGCTGGTCGACTGATGCTTGGATTGAACAAGCGGTGGGGGCACTCGCGTCTCACCTGGACCGCCTATCATCTTACGCCCAGTATTATCGAAGGTGAGCGTAGTGAGTCGACGGGCGAATTGCTTGCTGGTGACGCGCCTATCAAATCTTATGGTAAGACATTGCCATTCCAGCAGGTAAAACACTATAAGTTGGTTTGGGACAACTCTGTCAATCTGCCTGCAGGCTATCTGAAAACCATTATTGGCTATCAGCAGAACCGTCGTCAGGAATTTGAGGAAAGTGCCGATGAATACGAACTTTATTTCAAGATGCATACACTTACCTATGATGTGCGTTATCTCACCCAGGAGAGTGATGGATGGAAGTTCGCTGTTGGTGTTGGTGGTATGTACCAGCACTCTTTAAACAAGGGTGAAGAGTTCCTGATTCCTGATTATAAGTTGTTTGATATAGGTTTTTATGCGACTGTTACGAGGTCATTAAGTGACAAATGGACATTGAATGGTGGCTTGCGTTACGACCATCGCCGCCTGCATGGTTTTGAACTGCAGGAAGATGATGAGATACGTTTTGCAGACTTCAGCCGTCATTTCAATGGTGTCACAGGTAGCGTCGGTGCTGTATGGAATATTAGCGATGCTTGGAATCTTCGTCTGAATGTCGCTCGCGGATTTCGTACACCTAATATGAGCGAGTTGGCTTCCAATGGTGTACACGAAGGCTCCATTCGTTATGAGTTGGGGTGTCAGCAGCTTAAGGCAGAGTATAGTCTGCAGGCAGACCTTGGTGTTGATTTTACTTCGCCCTACGTCTCTGCTCAGTTAGCTTTGTTTGCCAATCGCATAGATAATTATATCTTCACGCATCGTTTGCCCATGGAAATGGAGGAAGGCTATCTCACTTATGCTTATACTCAGGGCGATGCCCGTCTGCTGGGTTTCGAGGCGGGCATTGACGTGCATCCTGTTCACTCACTTCATTTTGCCAATTCTTTCTCGTTTGTTAATGCACAGTTGATGCACCAGGCGTCAGATACGAAGTATTTGCCGTTTACACCAGCACCGCGATGGACATCGGAAGCGAAGTGGGAACTGATCCACCATGCGCATAGCACGATGTTACATCATCATGGTGCGCATCATCACCCCACCAGCGATACTCGCCATCTCAAACTAAACAATCTTTATCTGTCGGCTGGAATTGAATGTTATTTGAAGCAGAGCCATGTTTATCGTGCGGATGATACAGAGACGGCTACGCCCAGTTATACCTTGTTAAATGTTCAGGTTGGTACTGATATCCAAGTTGGCAATAAGAAGGTGGCAGAGCTGTATGTCTCTGCGGACAATCTGTTGAATAAGGCTTATCAAAACCACCTGAGTAGACTGAAATATGCTGATTTCAATACGGTAACAGGTCGTCAAGGTGTATATAACATGGGACGTAACATTACGATGAAACTGATAATTCCAATCGCATTATAATAGCAATATGGACGAGGCAACACTTGCATTTATCCGCAGTCATGCCAACGAGGATGTACGCCAGTTGGCTTTTCTCGGGAAGAAACATCCCGAGGTCGACATGGCATACGCACTTGATCAGATAGCAGGTCGCCAAAAGGCCAGAATAAAAATCCCATCGTGGGCGGCTGTTGATGATATGGTGTATCCGCCGCATCTCTCGATGGAGCAGTGTTCCAGCGAGCAGACTGCCAGATATAAGGCCAAGGTGGCAGGCTGTGGTTCCCTGTTGGTTGATCTTACGGCTGGTTTTGGGGTTGATATGGCTTTTATGTCGGCTGGTTTTGATAGTGCTGTTCATGTAGAGCAACTTCCACAATTATGTGCCATCTCATCGGCAAACTATGCTACTTTGGGCTTGCAGCACATCCGTGTGGTAAATAGCGATGGTGTGGCCTATTTGCATCAGTTGTCGCATGCTGATTTGATTTTCATCGATCCGGCGCGAAGGAATGAGCATGGTGGACGTACCTATGGCATAGCCGACTGTACGCCAAACGTTCTTGAAATCATCGATGAAATGCGGAGAAAAGCTGACCGTATCATCATCAAATTGTCGCCTATGCTCGATTGGCAGAAAGCTGTGTCTGATATAGGAGGAGCCAGTGAGGTGCATATCGTTTCTATTGGTAACGAGTGCAAAGAATTGCTGTTAGTGATAAATGGTGGTGATATAAAGCAAGAAGACTTGAAGGTGTTCTGTGTTAATGATTGTCAGGAGTTTTGTTATAAGATGCACGATGATATGCCCGATGTGCCGGTTGTTACATCTGAACCGCATTATCTCTATGAGCCTAATGCTTCGATAATGAAAGCTGGTTGTTTTAACTTGTTATCTCAGCGATATGCCGTTGGTCAGCCCGACAAGAACAGTCACCTGTTTTTATCGGATAAAGAGATCTCAGATTTCCCTGGTCGCGGTTTTGTTATTGATAGCATCTGTTCTATGAATAAGCGTGAGTTGAAGACGGTGCTTTCTGGCATCTCGCAGGCCAATATTGCTACCAGGAATTTTCCGTTATCGGTAGCAGAACTTAGGAAGCGATTGAAACTGAAGGATGGCGGTTTGACATATATATTCGCTACCACTGATGCCAAGAAGGGGCATATACTTATTGTTTGCCGAAAAATATATTAATATTTTTGGTTTTTTGCTGCTTTTTCTTTATCTTTGCATCGTTTTTAAGCTTAACGAACAAAGAGAGAATATGTCAGCAGTAGAAATTAGAAAGGTCGCGGATAGAAAAAGTCTTGAGGCTTTTATCGATTTCCATTACGCGTTGTATGATGGTAACGAATATGATGCTCCAAACTTGTTCAGCGACGAACTTCACACTCTGAGCAAAGACAAGAATGCCGCCTTTGAGTTTTGTGAGGCCGAGTATTTCCTTGCTTATAAGGGCGACCGTCTGGTAGGTCGTATAGCCGCAATAATCAATCATCGTGCCAATGATGCCTGGAATCGGCGGAGTGTCCGTTTCGGCTGGGTTGATTTTATTGATGAGATAGAAGTGAGTAAGGCTCTTTTCGACGCTGTCGCAAAGTGGGGCCGTGAAAAGGGCATGACAGAGATGGTGGGGCCGCTCGGATTTACGGATATGGACCCTGAGGGCATGCTGATAGAAGGTTTTGACCAGATGGGTACCATGGCTACCATCTATAACTATCCTTACTACCCTGAACATATCGAGAAAATGGGTGGCTGGGAGAAAGATAACGATTATGTAGAGTTCAAACTCGTTGTGCCAGAAAAGGGTGAAATGCCTGAGAAGTTCAAGAAGATTGCCGAAATGGTGATGAAACGCTACAATCTGCACCCCGCTCATCCCAAACGTAGTGATGTATTTGGAAAGAAGCAGGTTGGGCGTAAGGTGCTTGAGGTCATCAATAAGACCTTCGGGCATCTCTATGGCTATTCGCAGATGACTGAGGCCCAGATTGATGAATATCTTAAAATGTATTTCCCTATTCTCGACATGAATCTGGTATGTTTGATTGAAGATTGGAATACGCCCAACCACGAGATAGTAGGAGTGGGTATTTCGATTGCTTCCATGACGCGTGCTTTGCAAAAGTGTCGCAGGGGGCGTTTGTGGCCTTTTGGTTGGTGGCATTGTCTCAAAGCACTTAAGTTTCATCAGGCAGAGGGCGTGGATCTTATGTTGGTAGGTATATTGCCTGAGTACCAGCAGAAGGGAGCTAACGCTTTGCTGTTCTACGATCTTATTCCCAAATATCAGGCCTACGGCTTCAAATGGGGTGAGACTAATGTAGAGATGGAGACTAACGAGAAAGTGCAAAGCCAGTGGCAGTATCTGGAGCACACACAACATAAACGTAGAAGATGTTTCAAAAAGAATCTATGAACGAAGATAACAACCAAATCAATCCTGAAGCCGTCAATTACGACGAAGGTAATATCCAAACTTTAACGGGTTTGGAGCACATCCGTCTACGTCCTGGTATGTATATTGGAAAACTGGGTGATGGATCATCTGCCGACGATGGTATCTATGTACTATTGAAGGAAGTGTTTGACAACTCTATCGACGAATTCAAAATGAAGGCAGGCGATAGGATTGAGGTGAATGTGGAGGACAATCTGCGTATCTCCGTGCGTGACTATGGCCGAGGCATTCCACAGGGCAAACTGATTGAGTCGGTGAGCATCCTGAACACTAGTGGAAAGTTTGACTCTAAGGCTTTTAAGAAGTCTATCGGACTGAATGGTGTGGGTGTTAAGGCTGTCAATGCATTGAGCAGTCGCTTCGAGGTACATAGTTATCGTGAAGGCAAGGTGCGCAAGGCTGTTTTCGAATGTGGCAAGCTGGTGAGCGATGTGACAGAGCCTTCACAGGATGAGAATGGAACCTATATCTATTTCGAGCCTGATGCCTCTAAGTTCGTAAACTATCAGTTTCACGATGAGATCGTGGAGAATATGTTACGCAACTATACTTACTTGAATATCGGACTCACCATTATGTATAATGGTCGTCGCATTCTGTCGCGTCATGGTCTGGAGGATTTGTTGAAGGATCGTATGACTAGCGATGCTCTTTATCCGATAGTACATCTTCAAGGCGACGATATAGAAATAGCCTTTACTCATGCCAATCAGTATGGTGAAGAGTATTACTCGTTCGTAAATGGTCAGCATACCACACAAGGTGGTACCCATCAGAGTGCCTTTAAAGAGCATATTGCCCGCACCATCAAGGAGTTCTATGGCAAATACGAGTATGGTGACATCCGTACGGGTATTGTTGCTGCTATCGCCCTGAATGTCGAGGAACCTATGTTCGAGAGCCAGACCAAGATTAAGCTTGGCTCGTTGACAATGGAACCCGATGGCGTGAGCATCAATAAATACGTAGGCGATTTTATCAAGCAGGAGGTCGACAACTACCTGCATATCCATCAGGATGTGGCTGAGGTGCTTGAGAATAAAATCAAGGAGAGCGAGCGCGACCGTAAGGCGATGGCAGGTGTTACCAAGCTGGCCCGTGAACGTGCTAAGAAGGCCAATCTTCATAACCGTAAGTTACGCGACTGCCGTATTCATTTTAGCGATGTGAAGAACGATCGTAAGGAAGAATCGTGTATTTTTATTACTGAGGGTGACTCTGCTAGCGGAAGCATCACCAAGAGCCGTGATGTGAACACTCAGGCAGTTTTTTCTCTGCGAGGCAAACCGCTCAACTGCTTCGGACTTACCAAGAAGGTGGTTTATGAGAATGAGGAGTTTAACCTGTTGCAGGCTGCTCTCGATATTGAGGATGGTCTCGATACGTTAAGATACAACAAGGTTATTGTGGCTACTGATGCTGATGTTGACGGCATGCACATCCGTTTGCTCATCATCACGTTCTTCCTGCAGTTCTTCCCAGAGCTTATTAAGAAAGGCCATGTGTTTGTGCTTCAAACGCCACTCTTCCGTGTGCGCAATCGCCGTACCAAGATTAAGAACAAGAAGACGATAGCCGAAGCTGATGCTAAGTCCGACAAGAAGGGCGATTTCATCACACGATATTGTTACAGCGATGAAGAGCGTCTGAAGGCCATAGAGGAATTGGGCCCGGACCCGGAGATTACCCGATTCAAAGGACTTGGTGAGATTTCGCCCGATGAATTTGCTGGTTTTATAGGTCCTGATATCCGTCTGGAGCAGGTAACCCTTCACAAAACCGATCAGGTTGCCAAGCTGTTGGAGTATTATATGGGTAAGAATACCATGGAGCGTCAGAACTTCATAATCGATAATCTGGTGGTCGAAGAAGACCGCCCTGAAGAAGACATATATGAATAAGATATTTTTGTCTGTCATGCTGTGTTTGAGCGCTTTTGGCAGTGTCCAGGCACAGTTTCGTATCAATAGCTCAGACGACTCGCCACTGCGCAAGTTGAACATTGCTGAGATATCTATCAACAATCTCTATGTAGATAGTGTCGACGAGAAGAAGTTGGTTGAGGACGCCATTCGTGGTATGCTCGACAAGCTTGATCCCCACTCATCTTATATGACCCCCAAGGAAGTGAAAGAAGCCAACGAACCATTGAATGGCAACTTCGAGGGCATTGGCGTGCAGTTCAATTTGATTGAGGACACGTTGCTGGTGATACAGCCTGTAACCAATGGTCCCTCGGAGAGGGTGGGCATCATTGCCGGCGACAGGATCGTGACTGTTAATGACACGGCTATCGCGGGCGTAAAAATGTCGAAGGAGGAGATTATGAAGCGCCTGCGTGGTCCCAAAGGCACCAAAGTAAAGTTAGGTGTGGTACGTCAGGGTATCAAAGACCGTCTCACCTTTGTGGTGGTACGTGATAAGATACCTGTGAAATCAGTCGATGCCGTTTATATGATTCGTCCGCAGATAGGTTATATCCGTATTGGTAGCTTTGGTGCTACCACCCATCAGGAGTTCCTGCAGGGTTTGAAGACATTGCGCGATCAGGGCATGAAGCACTTGATACTCGACCTCCAGGAGAATGGTGGTGGCTATCTCAAGGCAGCCGTTGATATCGCCAATGAATTTCTGCAGCGTAACGATTTGATTGTATATACCGAGGGTCGCAGGGTGCCTCGCGCTGAATATAAGGCCGATGGAAGCGGTGTTTTCCGTGAGGGTAGGATAGTAGTGCTGGTGGATAGTTATACCGCCTCAGCGGCTGAAATCGTGACTGGTGCCATCCAGGATCAGGATCGTGGAGTGGTCGTTGGTCGCCGTACCTTCGGTAAGGGCCTTGTTCAGCGTCCGCTCGACCTGCCCGACGGTTCGATGATACGCCTCACCATCGCACATTATTTCACCCCTTCAGGGCGTTGCATCCAGAAGCCCTATATCAAGGGCGACAACAAGGATTACGCGATGGATGTCATCAATCGTTTGAAGAGTGGTGAACTCACCAATCCCGATAGTATTCACTTCGTTGACTCGCTGAAATACCAGACACTGCGCCAGCATCGTGCCGTTTATGGTGGCGGGGGCATCATGCCCGATGAGTATATCCCCCTAGACACCACCATTTATACCCGATTCCATCGTGAGTTGGCTGCCAAGAGTATTGTGCTGCAGCAGAATCTGCGCTATGTTGACAACCATCGCAAGCAGCTCAAGAAAGCCTGGCCTTCATTTGCTGCCTTCAAGCAGAACTACCAGGTGCCACAGAGCTTGATTGATGCCATCCTGAAAGAGGGCGAGAAACAGAATATTAAGCCCAAGGATGAGGCCGAGCTACAGAAGACGCTCCCTTACCTGCGTTTACAGCTCAAAGCGCTGATAGCCCGTGATATCTGGGATATGAGCGAGTATTTCTCTATCTTCAATGAAGAAAATGAGATGGTGAAGCGTGCTTTGGAAGTGCTTGCCAAATAATTGTCAGATCAAGCCGAAACGGCTTAAAGCATATCGGATGCCGTCTTCGTCGACAGATGTTGTCACGAAGTCGGCTTCTTTTTTCAACTCGTCGATAGCGTTGCCCATCGCTACCCCAATGCCGGCTTGGCGCACCATCGTCGTGTCGTTGCCGCCATCGCCAAAGGCCATCGTGTATTGCAGGTCCAGCCCCAAGTGCTGCGCCATCGCCTTGATACCTTCACCTTTATCGGCGCCCTTGGCTGTCACGTCTGTAAAAGCGGGGTGCCAGCGTCCCGAGGTGCATCCAGGCAGCTGTGGCATCAGCTCAGCCTCGTAGGCCTTGTCGAAGAACGGAGTAATCTGCAGGATGCGCTGTTGCAGCACCTGTTCCATAGGCTTGGCGAGGTTCAGGTTCTCAACAGCCAGATGCTGGCGGAATATCAGGTCTACATCGCCTTTTGGGTCCAGCACAGCCACATCCTTCTCGCCAACCACAATGATGCCATATTGCTTCGCCATGCTGTCGTTCACCAGCATGCGTGCTTCTGCCTGTGGTATCGCCTTGCAGGCCACCACGTCGCTGCCCACAAAGCACAGGGCGCCATTGGTGGTCACATAGCCATCAATCAGGTGCTCAATGGCGCTCAGGTTGGTGATGATGATAGGTGGACGGCCTGTGGCTATAAACACCTTGTGCCCGTTGGCCTTTGCTTGCGTAAGGGCCTGGATAGTAGAAGGCGGAATCTCGTGCGTTTTAAAACTCACCAAGGTTCCGTCTATATCAAAGAATAGAGCATACTTTCTCTCCATGATTGCCTGCAATGTATGTATACTTAGGGGGCTGTCGATTGAATATCCGTATAGGTCGACACGCCTTTGTTTCCTTATTTGTGTTTCTGGTAGTAATCCAACCCTAACTTGACATTCTCGATGACGCCCTCCGACGAGTAGGTGGCGCCTGTCACGGCATCAACCTTCAGGTTCTGGGCATCTTTAACCTTCAGGCCGTTCCACTTCTCCAGCAAGGCTTTTTTAACCTTCAGGAAGTATTTGGGGGTATCTTGGTTCTTCAGCGCCTCAATCTTCACCACCTTATTCTTCTGGATATAGATCTTAAGCGGTGTGGGGCCCATGAAACCCTGCACATCTTTGCCAATAGTGGTGGTGTTGATAATTGTCATCCCGTTTTCCTTTGTCATCGTTTTGTCGCCTGCCATCCAGCTCTGCATGATGAGGGCAGCAACAATCAGTGAGCAGTAGCCCACTGTCTTCATTACCATCTTTTTCATTTTTCTCTTATTACTTAACTAGTTTCGTTTTTATTCTTTCAGCATGGCCAGCGCCTTGTTCTCGGCTGCCTCCATAATTTCTCGCTCGCCTGGTCCCTTGTCGTTGATGCCGCACAGATGCAGGATGCCGTGAATGATAACACGATGCAACTCCTCGTCGTATGGGCGCCCAAACTGATCGGCATTGGTAAACACGGTGTCAACAGAGATATAGATGTCGCCGCTGATGATGTCGTCTTCACAATAATCAAAGGTGATGATATCTGTGTAGTAGTCGTGACCAAGAAACTGATTGTTTACTTCGAGAATCTTGTCGTCGTCAACAAACATATAGCCGATTTCACCAACTTTCTTGCCATAGCTGGCTGCTACCTTGCGTATCCAGGCTGTTGTCTCACGCTTTTTGATATTGGGGAATTTCACCCCTTCTGCTTCGTATATAATCATATTAGCTATCGTTTTTTCGGTAAATAAGCACTCACATCTACGCCAAAGTGCTGCAGCTCGCGCACAGCAGTCGACGACACACTGGCCAGTTCGGGCTCGGTGTAGAGTAGGATGGTTTCAATGCCGCCCAACTTTCGGTTGAAGTCGGCCTGCCATTGTTCGTATTCAAAATCGCTCACGGTGCGTACGCCTTTCACGATGAATTGGGCGTTTTCTGCCTTTGCGAAGTCCATCGCCAAACCATTGTAGGGTTTCACTTCTATGCGTGCGTCATCGGCATAGAGTTCCTTGATAGCCTGCATGCGCGCTTCAACCTTGGGCATGTCGGGCTTATGCACATTATCGCCTACCACGCCTATCACCAAGCGGTCGAAGAGCGGTAGGGCGCGACGCACGATAGAGTCGTGGCCAATGGTAAAGGGATTAAAACTCCCAACAAATATACCTGTTTTCATATCAATCAAACAGATTAGGTTGCATAATGTTTCCGCCATATGGGTTGCGGCCAAAGTGCTTATAGGCCAGCTCGGTGACCATGCGTCCTCGTGGGGTGCGCTTGATGAATCCCTCCATGATGAGGAATGGCTCGTAGACCTCCTCGACGGTGCCTGCATCCTCGCCGATAGCTGTGGCGATGGTGGTGATGCCTACCGGCCCGCCACGGAACTTGTCGATGATGGTGAGCAGAATCTTATTGTCGATTTCGTCGAGACCGTATTTGTCGATGTTCAGTGCCGTCAGGGCGATGCGGGTAATCTTGGTGTCGATGGTGCCGTTGCCTTTCACCTGGGCGAAGTCGCGCACGCGGCGCAGCAGCGCGTTGGCAATACGTGGTGTTCCACGCGAACGTCCAGCGATCTCGAGTGCCGCATCTTCGGTGATGGGCACACCCAGAATGCCTGCCGAGCGCTCTATAATGGTTTGCAGCGTTTCGGGCTCGTAGTACTCTAAGTGCATGTTGATACCGAAACGGGCGCGCAACGGGGCTGTGAGCAGTCCGCTACGGGTGGTGGCTCCCACCAGCGTGAATGGATTCAAGTCGAGCTGGATGCTACGTGCCGACGGGCCTTTATCAATCATGATATCGATGCGGTAGTCCTCCATCGCACTATAGAGATATTCTTCGACTACAGGCGACAAGCGGTGTATCTCGTCGATAAAGAGCACGTCGTTCTTCTCGAGCGAGGTGAGTATGCCAGCCAGGTCGCCCGGCTTGTCGAGCACGGGGCCGCTAGTGATTTTAAAGCCTACACCCAGTTCGTTGGCAATGATGTTCGATAGGGTGGTTTTACCCAGGCCTGGAGGGCCATGTAACAGGGTGTGGTCGAGTGGCTCTCCACGATATTTGGCAGCCTCGACAAAAACCTCCAGATTCTCAACCACCTTTTTCTGACCGCTAAAGTCACCAAAACTTAGCGGTCTTAGCGCATTCTCAAAATCTTTTTCACCTTGAGAGAAGCGTTCTTCACGAATATCGAAATCATCGTCCATCATATTTCGTGTGCAAAATTACGAAAAAAGCCACAGACTACAAAATAATCCGTGGCTATTTATAATTTTTCACTTTTCAGTCATTATTTTTTGAAGGCTTCATCGAGATCGGGGTAATCCTTTTTCTTCTCGTTGTCAACCTTCAGGTATTCTTTCAGGTCGAAGTGTAGCATCGATGCCACGATGCTTGATGGCCATTGGCGCACCATGCGGTTCATCTTGGTGGCGGTATCGTTGTAAACCATACGCGAGAGGCGTACGTTTTCCTCGTATTCTTTCTGTCCTTCCTGCGCCTTCACATAGAGGTCGCTGGCTTTCAGTTCGGGATACTGCTCAACCACAACATTCAAGCGCCCCATCATCTGTCCCAATAAATCAGACTGTGCGTTGATGCCAGCTGGTGTAGCAGCCGATGTGTTTCCACCGCGTGCCTGTATGGTTTGGATGATGGTTTCACTCTCGTGCTTGGCATACTGGGCGGCAGTCTTGGCCAAAGCAACCACGGCGTCGAAACGCGAGTTGAGTTGGACCTCAATCTGGCTCAAAGCATTTTTACACATTTCATCGAGGTTTACCAGCGTGCGCTGTGTAGAGATGAAATAACCAATCACACAAACGATTAATCCTAAGATGACTACTGTTACAATCATAATTGATAAATTTTATGGTTTAATTGCGGCAAAGATACAAAAAGATTTTGTAACTTTGCAACGATAAACCAAAATTATATGAAAAAAATTGTTTTACTGGCTCTAACCGCTTTGATGTGCCAATCTGTTTCGGCCATCGTGACCGTACCTATCCAGGGTAGTGTTATCCGTCCCAGCGATGCTCACATTCAGTACATGGGGCGTATCAGTTTCACCAATCCTGACCGTCCGGCTTTTAATTATCCAGGTATTCAGATTTCTGCCGCTTTTGAGGGCACTTCCCTTCGGATGCTTGCAAAGCCCAAGAGTGGCTATTTTATGGCGCAGATAGACAAGGCCGAGCCTTTCAAGGTGGCGTTTCGTGGTGAGCGCGATTCGGTGGTTACGCTGGCCACCGCGCTGGCCGATGGCGTGCATACGGTTAAACTGATGTATGTCATTGAGGGCTACGAGTTCTATCCTGAGTTTTGGGGTTTTGTGCTCGATAAGGGCAAAAAACTGGTTGATGCGCCTGCCTTGCCTTCAAGAAAGATTGAATTCATCGGCAACTCTATCACTTGTGGCTATGGTAACGAGGGCTTGAAGAAAGAGGAGCATTTCGATTATGCCACAGAGAATCATTACTACAGCTATGCCTCGATCACGGCGCGCAACCTGGATGCCCAGCACTGGGTGGTAGCTCGTAGCGGCATTGGTGCCTATCGCAACTATGGCGAGGCTAAGAGCGGTTCGCCTCGTTCGTGCATGCCTGTTCAATATGAGTATACAGGCTATGCTTACGACCTGAAACTGCGCCAGGAGGCCAGTTTTTTACGTGAGAAGTGGGATTTCAACCGTTATCAGCCCGATGTGGTGTGTATCAACCTGGGCACCAACGATATGTCGACCAACAACTATGATTTGAGGTTGCTCAAGCAGGGCTATCAGAAGCTGTTGCAGCTGGTGCGCCAGCATAATCCCCAGGCCAAGATTGTTTTTCTGTCGGGCTCGATGCTGTACAACAAGGAGTTGCAGCAGGTAAAGCAGCTGCTCGACGGCGTTGTGGCCGAAGCCAGGAAGGCGGGCGATGCTGAGGTGTACCGTTTTGATATGAGCCCCATCTCAGACGATGCGTGGTACGGCAATGACTGGCATCCTAATGTTTATCAGGATGAGAAGATGGCTGGCGAACTGACAGCCTATCTGCGGTCATTGATGAACTGGTTTTAATGAATAGGCGGATTAGCCCAGCTGTTTTCTCGTGTCCTCGAGAATCTGCATCAGCTCATCCATCTTTTCGGCTCGCAGCATGGCGATACGTGTCTGACGGAAATCGGGTATCCCCTTGAATATAGGTGTGGCAGCGAGGTGTCTTCTGGTATGGAGGATGCCTCGCTTCTCGTCTATGCGCTCCACGTTGATGCGTAGCAGTTCTTCGAGGATGTCGAGTTTCTGATTGAAACTGAGCTCCTCCCGGCTGAATATCCACGGACAGCCGAATGTGGCGCGGCCTATCATGATGGCATCCACACCATAGGTGTTGAAGGCCTCGTCGGCTTCGTCAAGGTTGTGAATGTCGCCGTTGCCGATGATGGGGATATGTATCTTGGGATTGCGCTTCACTTCGCCTATCAGCGTCCAGTCGGCCTCGCCTGTGTACATCTGGGCACGGGTGCGCCCATGAATGGTGAGGGCCTTGATGCCGCAGTCCTGCAGCTGTTCGGCCAGTTCGGTGATGATGAGTTGCTCGTGGTTCCATCCCAGACGGGTCTTCACGGTTACGGGCAGTTTCACGGCATCCACCACCTTGCGGGTTATCTCCAGCATTTTGGGAATGTTCTGTAGCATGCCGGCGCCAGCCCCCTTGCCTGCCACCTTCTTTACGGGGCAGCCAAAGTTCAGGTCAATCAGGTCGGGACCAGCCTGTTCCACTATCTTGGCAGCCTCTACCATCGCCTCCACATCGCGGCCGTAGATCTGTATGCCAACAGGGCGCTCGGTATCGCTGATGGTCAGCTTCGAGATGGTCGACTTCACATCTCTTATCAGCGCTTCGGCACTCACAAACTCAGTATATACCATAGCGGCTCCGAATCGCTTGCAAAGCAGTCGGAAACCAATGTCGGTCACATCTTCCATCGGTGCCAGAAACACCGGTTTTTCTCCAAATTCTATCTCTCCTATCTTCATTTCGGGTGCAAAGTTACAATTTTTTGTGATAATATTTGGAAGTTTCTAAAGAATAATGTATTTTTGTGCACAAATATTTTACCAAGGCTAAAATAATCAATATGGAACAGTTGCTCCACTATACTTGGAAGCTGAAGCTTTTTCCGTTGAAAGAGCTCAGAACGAGCGATGGCCAACTCGTAGAAGTGATTGATCCGGGTAAACTGAATCACGATGCCGGTCCTGATTTTACGAATGCCAAGATCCGGATTGGCGGCACCATGTGGGCTGGTAATGTGGAAATTCACGACAAATCGACCGATTGGTATGTGCATGGGCACGATAAGAATCGCGACTACGACAATGTGATTCTGCATGTGGCCAAGGTGCTGGATACCGAGGTGATGAAGAGTAACGGGCAGTATGTGCCCCAGCTTCAGCTCGATGTGCCCCCGCATGTTCAGGCGCACTATGATGAGTTGCGCCGCACCGAGGCCTATCCGCCCTGCTATAAGGTGATACCCGATTTGCCGTCGCTGACGGTGCATTCGTGGATGGCAGCCCTGCAGGCAGAGCGGCTGGAACGTAAAACCGAGGATATCCGCAAGCGCGTGGCGCTGTGTAACGGCTCGTGGGAGGATGCCTATTTTATAACCTTGGCGCGCAATTACGGCTTTGGCATCAATGGCGATGTGTTTGAACAGTGGGCGGGGAATATTCCGCTTGGCGCTGTTGCGCATCATCGCGATGACCTGTTCCAGATAGAAGCCATCTTTATGGGGCAGGCAGGGCTGTTGGAACTGGATGCTGTGCCTGAGCATTATCAAAGGGAGGCGCTGAATGATGGCTACTTTGCCCGGCTGCGCAATGAGTACCAGTATCTGGCCCATAAATTCTCGATGAAACCGATTGATTTCAAACTTTGGCGCTTTCTGAGACTGCGCCCGCAGAACTTCCCGCATATCCGCATATCGCAGTTGGCCAACCTCTATTATCAGCAGAAGGCCGGGCTGAGCCAGCTCATTGAGTGTGAAACGCTCGACCGGTTGAGAGCGGTGCTCGGTTCGCAGGTCACGCCTTATTGGGAAACGCACTATATCTTTGGTGCCGCCAGCCCGAAGAATGCAAAGCATCTGTCATATGGCTCTATCAATCTGCTTGCGATCAATACGGCCATTCCAATGCTCTTTGCCTATGGCAGGCATTGCTCCAAGGAGGTGCTCTGCGATAGGGCTTTCGATTTCCTTGAGCAGCTGAGAGCCGAGAACAATCATATCATCCGCATGTGGCAACAGGTGGGACTGCCCGTAGAGTCGGCAGGCGACTCGCAGGCTCTGATTCAGCTGAAAAAGGCGTACTGCGACAGGAAGGACTGCCTGCGCTGCCGCTTTGGTTTCGAATATCTAAAACGCAAATAGAAACATATGAACCAGGAGACCTTTTACGCGATGGCGCTCACCCGCCTCACCAATTTTAACTTCCAGCAGGCGTTGGCATTGTATAAAGCCGCAGGAAATGCCCAGTTGTTATACGAGTATCGCTATAATATAGGCGATATCATCGAAGACTGTACGCCACGCCTTATTGAGGCGCTTCAGGACTGGAGCGATGCGATGAAACGGGCTGAGGCCGAGGTCAAGTACATGGAGGAGCACGGCATTCGTGCCATCTCGCTGCTCGACGATGACTACCCGCAGCGCATGACTGAATGTTCCGATGCGCCGCTGGTGCTCTATTATAAGGGCAATGCCGATCTGAATCAGCAGCGTGTCATCAGCATGGTGGGCACGCGGCATATGACGCGTTATGGCGAAGACTGCATCCGCAGGTTTGTGCGCGAGCTGCACGAGCTGTGCCCGCAGGTACTCATCGTGAGCGGCTTGGCCTATGGGGTGGATATCTGTTCGCATAATGAGGCGCTTGCCAATGGCTACGACACGCTGGGCGTGCTGGCCCACGGCCTGGACCAGATTTACCCTTATCGCCACCGTGATGTGGCTGCTACGATGGTGCAGCATGGCGGACTGCTCACCGAGTTTATGACCCAAACCAATGCCGACAAGCCCAATTTTGTGCGGCGTAACCGCATTGTGGCAGGCTGTAGCGATGCCACCATTGTGGTTGAGAGCGCTACTAAGGGGGGCAGCCTGATTACGGCTGAGATAGCCCAGAGTTATGACCGTGCCGTATTCGCATTCCCTGGAAACGTGGGGCTGCCCTTCTCCGAGGGCTGTAATCATCTGATTCGCGACAATGGTGCGGCGCTCATTACCTGTGCCGAGGATTTTGTGCAGGCGATGGGCTGGGAGAGCGATTCGGTACTCAGGCAGGCGCATGCTGAGGGTATTGAGCGCGAGCTCTTTCCCGATCTGTCGGACGAGGAACGGCTCGTTGTCGACCTGCTGCAGCAAGTCAACGATCTTCAGCTTAATATCCTAACCGTTAGAACAGGCTTGCCTATCAGCAGGCTCACAGCCGTGCTCTTCCAACTGGAGATGAAAGGTGTGGTTAAGCCTCTGGCCGGCGGCATGTATCATCTGCTGATGTAGCGTCGGCGTGTATGCTCTCGGCCATCAGCTGGTATATCTGTCGGGTGCGCTCATCGTTCAGCAGCGCCATCTGCATCTGCATCACGCCTGTATCCCAGCGCATCATGGGGCCTGTCTGCGCCTGTTTCGGACTCAGGTGGGCCACTTTCCGGGCCGTTTCATCGATAAGCGGCAGGAATAGCTTAAAGTCCATCTGCTCCTCTTCCAGCACCTTTTCGGCCAGTCGGTAGCAGTGGTTGGCAAAATTGCAGGCCAGCACGGCTGCCAAGTGCAGCTTTTTGCGCTGTGCCGATGTGGCTGGCACCACATTTTGCGATACGCTCTCGGCCAGCGTGCGGATGGTGGCGAGTGTGGCCTCGTCCGAAGCCTCGATAAAACAGGGTATCGGCTTAAAGTCCACCCGTTTGTTCTTCGAGAATGTCTGCATCGGGTACAGCACGCCGTAGTGCTGTGCGTGGGGCTGCAACACCTGCATGGCTATGCTGCCCGCCGTGTGCACCACGATGGCCTGCCCAGCCTTGCGGCCCACCTTTTCGGCCAGCGTGGCGATGGCGTCGTCCTTTACCGATATGATATATATGTCGGCGTTAGGGGTTATTTTATCGATGTTAGCGGTGAAATCGCAGCCCAGTTTGGCTGCCAGTTCGCTGGCGTGCTCCGCCGTGCGACTGTAAACCTGCACCATTTGCTGCCCCGTCTGGCTGAGTGCCAGCCCCAGCTGCGTGGCCAGATTGCCTGCTCCTATGAGTACTATCTTCATATCACTTAGCTTTATAAAACCGATGCAAAGGTACAAAAAAATACTGTCACAATTGTCCCAATTGTTACAAAGATGCAAACTTTTTTTGTATCTTTGCAGCGCAGAAAGAAACAGATAAACGATGAAACACGAAGTTAATCCGCAGGATACCAGCAGGGCTAAGGCTTTTGGGCTTTGGATGAAGTCGCCCATGCCTATGGTTACGTTCACCAAAACGTTTGATGTGACGCGCCTGTATAAGGTGTGCAAGCGCAAGGGTGTGAAGTTTAACACGCTGCTGTGCTGGTGTATGGGCCGTGCTGCCACCAGGCAACAGGTGTTTTATCTGCTACCCGAGAATGGCAAGCTATATCAGTACGACCGCCTGGCCGTCAACGTGATTGTGAACCACAGAAAAGGCGATATCTGTTCGTGCGATGTGCCCTATAGCGATGATTTTGAGCAGTTTGCAGCCGATTACGATCGGATGACGCAAACGGCTATCGATACCTGCGAAAGTTCGTTCGACGAGGAGGCGATGATTATCGGCACCTCGACCATGACAGCCACTCAGCTCGACAGCATCGTCAACCAGTATTCGGGCATTTTCAATAACCCCTTCCTGGCTTGGGGTCGCTATCGCAAAAGTTGGTTCAAGGTGTGGCTTCCCATCTCCATGCAGTTTCATCATGCCCAGATGGATGGCGGTCATGCCGCCCAATATCTCGAGGATTTGCAGCAAACAATCAACCGCCTGTAAATCTTTCGCCTCTTTTACTTCTTTTTTTCAGGGGCAGGACAATGGGGGCGGAGCTCACGGAATGAGTCCATCGACACCACGCGGTTGTTATAAAAGTGCAGTACCACCACATCATTGTCGGCATCGTAGAGCGTGCGGTACTCCCACTCGTCGCGGTTGCCGTCGAATCGGCGATACCTGGGCGCACCCATCTTGGCTTTTACCTCCTCCTTGGTCATACCCACTTCGATACTTGCAGCCTTCACGGTCAAGGTCGTATACAGAGGTGCACACGAGCTCAACGCCGCTCCAAGCAAGCCCAC
>JAEEGF010901931.1_pt1 | contig 36365 bp, 31 predicted proteins | sample 9134171 | NCBI WGS metagenome assembly JAEEGF01 (sample SAMN16246542, study PRJNA631951) | gut metagenome | biome: gut microbiome; feature: rumen; material: AP-attached | host: Bos | place: Iran: Karaj | collected 2018-10 | reverse complement strand
GCGTCTTGTTGTGCGACAGGATGAGGGTAGGGCGGTTGATGTTCTTGATGACGTTGGCGATGGTGAACGTCTTGCCGCTGCCCGTCACGCCCAGCAAGGTCTGCGCCTTCACGCCCTGCCGGACGCCCTCGGTCAGTTGATGGATGGCTTCGGGCTGGTCGCCCGTAGGTTTATAGTCGGAGATTAAATCGAAGTTCATTCTGCAAAGGTACGAATAAGCGAGCGAAATGCCAAATTTATTTGGATATTTCCGAGCGAAAATACCTTTTTGCGCTCTTTCGGTGCTCAGGCGCATGTGGAACGACAGCAAGTTAAAGAGGCGATGAAGGTCAACGCCGCAGGGGATGTTCGTTGCTGCATCATGATAAATCAATTGCTGCATCATGATAAATCAATTGCTGCATCATGATGAATCAATGAATAAGGCGTGGCGTGTTGGCTTTTATGGGGTGAAAAGCTGGGCGGCGGAGGCTGCCGGCATGGGCGATACCGGCTTGAATCTTGCTCAGTCTTCATCTTTTATCGGTAAATGCATTGCAGTCTCGCGAATTATTCGTAAATTTGCAGGCAAATCACCTATAATAATAAATAAGGTATGAAGAAACTCATTATTGCCCTCGCCTGCTTGCTGCTCGTTGGGGCTGCGGCTGCCTACTGGTTTTTCCATCGCGACAGCGACAAGGCTCGCGACGTCTTGCCCGAGGATGCTACTGCGGTGGCGGTGCTCGAACCTGCTGAGCTCATTCAGGGGCTCGGGTTGAAGCAAGATAAGTTGATGAAGCTTTTCGTGAACTATGAAGACCTCTTCGAAGCCCTCGACCTTGCGAAACCCGTCTATGCTTTCTCGACGGAAAAAGGTGTTACGGGCATTACGCTGAACATCAAGGATGCCGATAAGCTGCTCAAGACCATCAGTTCGTATGGCATTGAATGTGAGGAACATGGCGGTTTGCAATGGCTGGCGGGCAGCGGCGGCATCGGTTGCATGGATAGGGATAAGGTGCTGCTGTGCGATGCCTCGAGCTCGACTGCTCCGGATGCGCTGCGGGATGAGATGGCGAAGCTCATGTCGCAAGACAGAAAAGAGGTGGAGGCCTTGGACAAAGCCAGCAAGCAAGACGGCGTCTTCCGCATGAGCACGCCCCTTGGAGGCATCCCCGAGCAGTATGCCAGGCAGCTTCCGGCAGGCGTTTCCGACGCCATCCTCAATGCCGCTCTGCAGATTGGGAAGAAGGATATCAGCCTTTCGGCAAACCTGACGACGGATTTCAGTTCCCTGCCGCTGGCTCCCATCAAGGGGAGCCTTGCCGGTATCGGTCCCGAGAAGCCTTTCCTGTGGGTTTGCTTCAACATGAATGGCGAGCGGCTTCTGCCCCTTCTTCGCGAAGTACCCCAGCTGAGGAGCATTCTCCTTGCCCTGAATATGAATGTGGATGTCGATATGATGCTGAAGGCCATCAATGGCGATGTCTCGATAGCTGTGCCCAAGCTCGACCTCCAGCGCCCCGATTTCATCCTTACGGCCTCTCTTGCCAATACGGATTTCCTGAAGAATGCAGGGGATTGGAGCATGGTGAGAAAGGTTGGCGCAAGCGATTTCGCGTTTGAATATGAAGGTCTTCGGGCTTTCTTTGGCGTGCGCGGCAACATGCTCTATATGGCTTCGAACGATAAGATGGCTGAAAATGCGTTCGCGCAAGCTCCCAAAGATGCTTTCCAGAGCGCAGCAAAAGGCAAATACCTCTGCGCGTCGCTCAATATCGGTCAAGTCATCGACGCCTATCCCGGCCTTGCCATCCTGCTGAGGACCATGCCTCAGGTGCGCGACCTGGCCGATGCCTTCGACCGCGTCTCCCTGACCGCCGACTCCCCGCAAAGCCTGGAGCTGAGCATCGAAACAAGGAAACCCGTCAAGGACATCATCTCGAGCCTCTTGACGCTCGTAACAGGAGAGTGACAGCCATCGATGAATACTATTTCTCTTGACAACGCCCTGCCGAATGTCTTCCTGCAAAGGACGGACATCAAGAGCGAGATTTGGCGGCAACAGGTCTCCTTCGAGAAGGGCAAGACCTACCTTATAGAAGCTCAAAGCGGCACGGGCAAGAGTTCGCTTTGCAGCTTTATCATCGGCTATCGGCATGATTTCGACGGCCGCATCCTTTTCGACGGCAAGGACAGCAGAAAGCTGAAGGCTGCGGACTGGACAGGGTTGCGCCAAAAGCACATCAGCATGCTTTTTCAGGAGCTGCGGCTCTTCCCCGAACTCACGGCAATGGAGAACGTCGAGATAAAGAACAGCCTTGCCGCTCATAAGACGAGAAAAGAGATAGAGCTGTGGTTCGAAGCGCTGGGCATAGCAGACAAGATAGAGGCTCCCGTCCGTCTCATGAGCTTTGGCCAGCAGCAACGAGTTGCCATGATTCGCGCCCTCGTCCAGCCTTTCGACTTCCTGCTTGCCGACGAGCCCATCTCTCATCTCGACGACGAGAACTCGAAGGCGATGGCCGACATCATGGTTGCCGAGGCACAAAGGCAGGGAGCCGGCATCATCATCACCAGCATCGGCAAGCACATGGCGTTGCCTTACGACAAAACCTATAGCCTATGAACTTAGTCTGGAAACTCCTTCGTAGGCACATCAGCCTGCCGCAGCTTGCAGGTTTCTTCTTCGCAAACCTCTTGGGGATGCTCATCGTGCTGCTCTCCCTGCAGTTCTATCGCGACGTCAAGCCCGTCTTCTCGGAAGAGGACGGCTTCATCCGTCCCGACTTCCTCATCCTCAGCAAACGCATCTCAGCGCTGGGCACCATCGGCCTCGGTTCCGTCAGCACCTTCTCCGAAAAGGAGATGAACGAGCTCGCCTCTCAGCCTTTTGCCAAGAGGGTGGGGGCTTTCACGGCCAGCCAGTACAAGGTCTCCTGCAGCATGGGCATCGATGGCGTGGCGCAACTCGGCACCGAGATGTTCTTCGAGAGCGTGCCCGACGCTTTTGTCGATGCGGACCTGCAGAAATGGCACTTCAACGAAGGCGACGAGGTGGTGCCCATCATCCTGCCGCGCACCTATCTTGCCATCTACAACTTCGGCTTTGCACAAAGCCAGAACTTGCCCAAGATATCGGAGAGCGTAGCCGGACTGGTGGAGATGGTTATTTCCATGCGGGGCAACGGCAGGAACGAGTTCATCAGGGGCAAGGTGATAGGCTTCAGCACGCGGCTCAACACGATACTCGCCCCCGAGAGCTTCATCCGTTGGAGCAACGAAAGGTATGCGCCAGATGCCGATGCCGAGCCGTCGCGCATCATCCTGGAAGTCGGCAATCCTGCAGATGATGCCATCGTGAACTATATCAACGGGAAGGGCTACGAGATTGAGGACGACAAGCTCGATGCCGGTCGCATGACTTTCTTCCTGCGCCTCGTCTCGGGCATCGTGATGACGGTAGGCCTGCTCATCTCCCTGCTGAGCTTCTACATCCTGATGCTCTCGATATACCTGCTTGTCGAGAAGAACAGCGACAAGATGCGTACGCTCCTGCTCATCGGCTACAGTCGGGGGCGAGTGGCTTTGCCCTATCAGATGCTGACCGTCGGCATCAACCTGCTGGTCTTCCTGCTTGCCATCATTGCTCTCGTGTGCCTTCGCATGCAATATATGCAGATGCTTGCCACTGTCTTCCCCAAGATGCAAGGGGGGGGCATACTGCCCGCCGTACTGCTTGGCCTGCTGCTCTTCATTATCGTGAGCATTGCCAACTGCATAGTGGTGCGCCGCCGCATCAATGGAATATGGAACAACAAAGAGAGTTGAGGGCAGAGCAGAGAGGCAAGGCCCGAAAGACACAGGCGGGGAAATGCCTTAGACATAGTGCTTCCACAACTCCCCTCCCATTCCTTGAAGGGGAGGGGAAGATCGAAGCGAGGGGTGGGGTTGTGAGGCTATGGCCTGTACCCAGGGCGCTTCCCTGGGCTGACAGCTTTTGCCCCTTCGGGGCGTCCAAAGCCCATGCCAATCACATTTACCGTTCAGCAATTATTTTCTTATTTTCTTATTTTCAAAAAGAGCAGCCCCCATTTGGGGGCAGGCTCTTTTACTCCAGCCCATGGATCGTGTCGGTGTTCTTGACCACCTCGATGGCATCCGATTGGGCTGAGCGGCTGGGGACGAGCTGGAACTCGGCATCCTGGCGAAGGTTCTGGAAGTCCCTGCTGGGAGTCCAGCGCACATTCACCTCCTTGATGTTTGCTGCGGAGAAGTCGTCCGTGGTGACGGCACCCTCGCAAGCCAGTTCCACATGGAAGTCGCCAAGGTCGCCCATCTTCACCTTGTTACCGGCCAGGAGCTGCTCGCGGAGGCAAGAGACCGCATCGGTCAGGATGCCCTTGACGGTACCCTTGGAGAAGGGCGAGTTGTGGTCGGCGATGTGCTTGCAGAAGGCGTCGAAGGAGAGGACTTCGTGCACCTGCGCGGTTCCGTAGGCCTTCGTCTCAGTGATGTTTTCTTTCTTCGTTCCGGGCTTCGTGCCCATAATCATAATGCTGTAGTTAATCATGGTATTAAAAGTTTAAAGTTTAGTGTTTAGAGTTTAGAGTCAGTTTTCGAAGTTTAGTGTTTTAAGACTTTATACTTTTAACTTTCAACTCTTCGCTCCGTTTGTTATCCCTAAGTGTTGTTTAAAATGACGCGTGTGTCATTTTCGAATGATGCGTGTGTCGTTGGCCAACATCACGTGTGAAAATCCGAATGAACCCTGCAGTAGTTCCCTCATCTTTCACGCTACAAATTTACAACATTTTTCCGAATTATGCAAGCTTTTTGTCAAATATTTTCACGCAATTTCGCAAGTTTTTTCGCGCTTCATTTTGAGGTACATTTCGCTAAAATCTTTGCAGTCTGGAGGCAGCTGGTGGCGCTCCAGATTGGGCAAGATCTGCTGCAACTGGAGGAAGAGGCGTTCGCCTGGAGTGTCGCGGTCGGGGTACATGTGAAACCTAATTGAAGATTGAAGATTGAAAATGGAGAGTTGGTCCACGACGGGCTTTGTCAGAAGGGTGGCCGATGGGATGGCGATGGCTTTGTGGCCGGCGGAGAGCATGGCCCAGCAGTCGGACGAGCCTTCGGTAATGTAGAGCGGTTCGCCTGGCTTCAGGAGGTTCAGGATGGGCAGGTTATAGATGCCGCACTCGGAGCCGTGAGGGAAACGGAAGCGGGGAGAAGACCCTCCAGCCTCTCCCCATCCCTCTCCCGTGGGAGAGGGGGTTCTCCCCCTAGAGGGGGAGTTAGAGGGGGTCTGTAGGTTCTTCAAGTTCCTGTTCTGTACGCCCACGAGCTTGCCTTCCTTATTATAATAGGGGATTTGCAGCCAGGGGATGCCCTGCTTGTCGCGCCACGAGTTCAGGCGGCACCAGCGGACCACTCTGGGATCGAGCCGACGCTCCTCGAAGAGGAAATGGCGGGCTTCTTCACTCAGGAAAGGATGCTCGAAGTAGCGGGCGTAGCGGCTGCTGTCGAACGGCGGCTTCGGAGCGCTCTGATTATTCTGTTTATTCTGATGACTCTGAATACTCAGAATAGTGCCGTCGCCCAGCCACCTGCACGCTTCCCTGAAGTCCTTGCCGAGGTACTGCATGGCGAGGTCGATTGTGCCGCCGTGAGCCCCGCAGGCCCAGCAGCGGAACGTGTTCCTCGAGACGGAGAACGTCAGACTTGGGTGCTGGTCGTCGTGGAACGGACAGAGGCATTTGTGGCGCTCCACCCGAAGTCCGAGTCGCTCCGCGACCCCCTCAATCGGAAGGTCGCGAAGCTTTTGAAGTTCAAACTTATCCATAACTATGAGCGGTTAAGGTAAGCCTCGGTCTTGGTGTAGAGACCCGTCTCTGGATTGAATGTAATCAATTTTCTATGCACCCATACGCGCAACTGGCGCTTGGTACCTTCTTTAGACTTGCCACAGCTTTCACGAAGCGCCTCTAACTGCTGTTCACTGAACGTGTTGCCCTTGATGTCGTCGAGCATATTAGCAGGTACAGCCTTCGAGGCATCTGTCGTGCTCGTGTCGCCATCCTTCAGCATGTCGCCTAGCACATGGTACTTGCTCCACATGTCGTGCCACACCAGCCATTCCACCACGTCGCCCATCGAACGAGTCCAATTCATGTTGTTGAGCGCCCACATGATGCAGCCAGCCTTCCACGCTGAAATCAGACTCCTTTTTCCCATGTCCCAAAGGCAATCGTTGTCGGTGAGGTCGCCCAGTTCGGCGATATCGTTAGCTAAACGCTCGGTGAGTTTGTTCAGCGAGCGGATGATGTAGCGGCCTTTACAATTGTCGAGGCGTGCCAAAAAGTCGTCCAGCTTCTGGTAGAACTCATCGGAAAACTTGCCGATTCGGGGTATCTTCCCGTCACGGCTTGTACGTGGCTTAAAGGAAAAGACCACTCTGCCTAGTGTTCCGTCGAAGAGGTTGTACTTAAAGAACTGCCTTGCTCGGACAGGCGTCGTGCTGATTGTGAGATTAGTTCTCAGAAGTGCAGAGCCTGTGATGCCGTCCACGGTTGCTCGTAAGGCGTTGTAAACTTCTCTGTCCCATATCAGGCGGAGCATCTGAGTCACCTGCTTATGAGAACCACAAAGGTTGTCGAGTTGCTCGATTTCCTTGAGGTCGATGTAGGTTGTCAGCCCACCATGCTCCTGACAAGCCATCTGCGCCTTCAGGTAGCCAGGCTTCGAGCAGTCGGCAGGCAGGAAGCGCAGTAGAGGGAACACCTCTTCTGGACGCTCCTTCGATTGCGAGCGCTTCTTGTAGGTTTTCTGATACTGAAGGTATCTCTTCAACTCCTCCGCATCTTCCTGGCGGAAGTCACGATTACAGGCTTCCACCAGAAGCCCTAGTTGACCTTTGTTGCCAGCGCTTTCGGCAATCAAGGCGGCCTGAAGGCCACACATTTCGAGCCATTGCCCACTTGGGTACTGAAATTCTGCTTGACTAATCTTTGTGCCTAATACAGGAAACAGCATAGGCAGCAAGGGTGCGTGCATGTCTTTTGAGGCCTGTGAAAGCAGGATTTGGATGCATTCTGTCCCTTTTCCGAGATTCGGCATCGCTGGTGCCGTTGATTTTGTGATGTCGTATTTCATTGATTTTCTGCTTTTTAGATGAAAATTTAATTAACCTAGCGTTTCAGTGTTTCAGCGTTTCAGCGTATCAGCGAGGGGTGTATGTAGGGTATCAGTACCCCTTTATAATATATATAACTAATTAATTATTATATAGTTATAAGTAACAATAGTGATATGGTGATACCCTCATTTTCCCTTGAAACGCTGAAACGCTGAAACGCCTTGACAGTTAAACTTATTCTTCCTCTATGAGGCCTTTGAGAGCTTCGCAAAGCTCAAGACACACTCCGATGGCATAGCTGCCGATGTCGAAATCTTCGTCAACCCTCATCGCCTTGAAGTTCGGATGATAGCTGCCATCGTCCCAACGGGTGATGGTGATAAACTGACCGTTGAAGACGCGAGGATTTCGCTTGCCTGCTGCCTGCAAAGGTGTCTCCGTGAAGACGTAGCGGTCCTCTTTGTCATGCGCGATAACACCATTAAGGTACGCGCCCACAGGCATACGCCCGGGCTTCTGTGTAAGAAGCTTCAGGTCAACATTCAGCTCCGTGTTGGCATAGGCCTTCCGATGGCGGAATGCGACTGCCAGGGGTTCGTTACTGCGGAAGAAATCTTCCAATAATTCACTCATGACCTTAGGCTCGTTCTTTCCTGAACCTGATGGTCTTCTCGAATTAAAATCCTTATTCATTTTTGTAGGATTTTGGGCGGTTCGACCATCTGCTTAGCCCATAGCGTAAGACGGCCAAGAACTGAATTATTCAATTCTCGGCAGCAAAGGACATGGTTCACTTTAGTTCATGAAACGCCTCAGAATGTGGATTTCTTCGGAACTAAATCAGTTCCAATTATTGATTTACAAGACGTTACGAACTTGAAAAATATCTTTCAAAAACAAAAAAAACCTACAGAATTTAGTCTGTAGGCTTACGAAATTATTTTGAATCCTTTATTCGTTTGTAATCCGCGTTTATTTGCCCATTATCAAAAAAGGCTTGTGAGTTGTGCCGTTCGTAAGTCGAATATGGGTCCTTTGAACTCATAGAGTAGTAATACTTCTTAAAAGTACTACTTGCGCAACCTACAGCCTTTGCACAATGGCTGATGATATCTTCATTCGATTTCTTCTGATATACCTCTCTCAACCTGTCATAGTAACCCAGGTACTTTAACATCGCAGCTGCATAGCAAGCATCCTTCACGATTAGCTCTATTAATTCTGCCTGTTGCTTGGCGTTGAGTGCCTTAACTAAAGATAATTCCACGAAGCCGAATGGGGCAACAATCTTCGAGAATTTCTCTGCAGCCGTCGTCAGTTTGGGAACTCCTGTTAACTGCGGAAGATTGTCACTCTCTTCCAAATTTTCGTCCAGAAAAGCATCAAACCATCCTTCTGGCAACGGCACGGAAAAGATGCGTTCAAGGGTGGCAGCCCAGCCATCGAACTGATGGTCGGCGATAACTTGCATGAGCCGCTCTGAGAGAGTACGCCGATAGAACGGATGATGGCAGCTATCAATGGCAAGAATACAGAAACCAAAGACAATCCCGACTGCTTTGCGTATCTCAACCTCGTTTACATGGCGGTCAACACGTCTGTACTCATTGAACTTGCGAAGCCAGATGTTATCAACCTCCGAAAGAATGTCCTCACCCTTTTCGGCTATTAGAGACAGTAGTTCGAGCGTTTCCGCAAAGCATTCCTCCGGGCAAAGTCCGAACTCAGGCAACTCTGACTCCAACTGAGGGCCAATCGTACAAATGGCCCTGTACAGTTCGTCTGGGGCATACTGCTCAGCGACGCGCCTTATTTCTTCGTTTTGGAACCTCTGATTCATTAACGTATTCTTTTGTTTGTTCTTCTACCGTGTCAAACCACCTTTCCAATTCCGTTTTACCATCTAAGTTGGGTTGACCGGTGCTAAATCTTTTCAGCACATCAAGAGTCATCGGATAAAAAGCCTTTACATAGTCATTGATGCGGTAGACCTTATAATCTTTGAAAGTAATGCTGATATCATATCCGTTCTCGCCGCACAACCGCACCATCTCGGCCATATCCTTGTTCTCTTGTGAAATCTTATTGCTCGTGTTCTTATCGAATTCCATCATGAAGAAACCCTTCAAAGCCTCAGAAATCTCAACTGTTCGGAGCATAGCTTTTAGTCGGGCAGATTTGACCTCCATAGCATTTGTCTTGTTTATTTTCTTCGGATTCTGGAACGCAAATGACACCTTGCGGATGTAGTCGCCATGCTCATAGATTCGGTCGTGAACAAAATCCCATATGTCCGTAGGATTCATCCTTGCTTCGATGCGCATTTCAAGGTCGAACTTGTCGACAAGAATGCGGTTGAGGTTTTCCAATAGCATATCGCGCAACATATCTGGGTTGCTTCCCCATGCCGTTGACTTCTCAATCGCTATCAGACAGACACCAGGACGATTGTCAACAAGGACGTTGCAGTATGGGTTCGACTCAATTTCTTGTTTTTCATATTTGTCGATTCCCTTGCTATCCTTACCGCTCCGTTTCCACCATTCCTTTATCTGGCTGTTGTTCACTCGCCAGATAAAGATATCACCGACCTTTGCCATTACATCGTTTGGCAGTCGGGTTGCTTCACCTTTCTTGTTTATCTTGGCTAGATTATCAATAGAGTTCTGGTCAAAAAGGCTTGCAAAGCAGTTTTGAGCGAACTTAATGTATTTAGACCCATCAACGCCATCTGCCGCAGCCGGTATTGTGCGTTGTATAGCCTTGTGAAAATCATATTTGTATATAGCGTATAGAGTTTCGGTTTTATCCATGGCTCAAGATTTTATCGTAATATGACCGCAAATATACAAAAAAATATCAAATTACTTTGTTGAATAATAAATAATGTGTACTTTTGTATCGCAATCTGTAAAGAATTGCAAGACATATTGCTCACATCCTGCCAAATTACCACATCAAAAGGATTTAAGAGCAACTAACCAATCATCGTGAGGTCGCGCTATAGGCGCAGACTTCCCCGTAGATGATTGGAGGCTGTGGTAGGCCTGGCAGGATTATGGTGGCGGTCTGCGCCATTCTATTATAGATATGTCATCTGCATAAGTGGATAGTAAAATAATAAAGAGTGAACGTATGAAATGTAGTAAATGTGGTAAGGAATTGCCAGAAGATGCTCTATTCTGCAACATGTGTGGTTGTAAAGTCGAGAGTGTTGAAGAAGATTCTTGTGTAGAAACTACTTCTTCCCAAGAGTCCTCAGAAAATGATATTGCACAAGAAAATACTCCGACACCCGAAAGTGCCAGAGATGAAGTAGCTAATAACTCAAATGAAATACCAAAGAAAAAGGATAGGACAATTATATATGCTCTTTTGATTTTCTGTGCTATTATTTTATGCATTAAGGGTTATACAATCTACTTGAATAATCAAAATAATGCTCTTATAGAAAAATATGCACGTGAGAGATATGGACTGGATTATTCCGATGAACTTGAAGACTCTCAAGAAGAAAAAGTAAGAAAGGAGATGGAGGAGGCTGCAGAGGATTACAACGAGGGACTCCCAGAAGATATAGGATTTGGATTGACCATGACAAAATGTGAACTCGAAGGCAAAAATATGGTCTATACAATAGAATGGGCTGGTATGGAACCGGATGAATTTACAGACGATGAGATTAAAGATATAAAATCCTCTATAACTGAAAGCCTTCAAGAAGAGGACTCTCCTGCTGTGAAGCAAATGAGAAAACAAATGAAAGAATACGGCTATAAAATAGCATATCGATTTGTTAATGAAAATGGAGATAAACTATTTGAATTTGCTTTATCTCCGGATAATAATTGGGAGTAATTAAATGTTCTGTCATAAGTGCGGTAAAGAAATAGAAGATGGTTCTGCATTTTGTCTATACTGCGGAACTAAAATGCCACAGAATTATTCACAAGATAATCCTGTAAACTCTGATGGTTCTAATTCTTTTACATCGGACGATAAGAATTGTGTTGTTTCCTCTGATAAGTCGGAAGATAACTTATGCGAACCAATCAAAGTAGAAAAAACAAGGGCAAATGATAATACCCCCAAATCTTTTCCCAATAGTTTTTCAATACCTAAATTTTATCATGATGTAAACATCAATTTAGGCAAAAGTACAATTCTATGCATAATAGGAATATTAGTTGTTGTCTTAATTTCAGTTTGCATATTAAGATGTGATGCATCAAGTAGTGACGCATCAAACATAAGTTCAAATATGCTTTTGGACTCATCTGACGAAGTAACAACACCGGATTCCTATGAGAATGAAGTTGAAAGATGGGATGCCGAGAATTGTATCTATTCAAACTTTAAATATGGTGTTGCTTTTACTTTACCTAAAGAGATGGTTTGGCATAAGATTTCTGGTACTTCAAAACATACAGTAGTAAAATTCGTCCAACCTGACACGCAATTAATGTTATTTGTAAATATAAATCCTATTGAAGGTTCTCCTAAAGTAACTGATATTTGGGATGTGTATGAAGAATTTACAAACACATATTTACAAATGGTAAAGAGTACGGTTAACCACAATTCTGCAGAACAAATAGAAGATTTAAATTATAAAAAAGCCGAGTTTTGTGGAAAACATGCCATAAAGCTTCGTTACACATCTATTTTAGGTGACGACAGACATGTTGAGAAGAAACGTCTAACTACAATTGACTACACTTTTTTTTATAACAATACGACGACAACAGTAACTGTTAAGTGTTACGATGAAATAATAGAAATATTTAAGAGCCAAGATATTACTATGGAGGATTTCCTTAAAAGCTTTCAATTGATACCTATTAGTTAATGACACACAAGTTTAACAAAAATATTTAAATCATGGGTATTGTAGCGATTATCATTGGAGGTATAATTGGATACCTCGTTGCTGAGAAATATACAGCAAAAAGTTGGGCAATTAAATTGTGTTATGCAGTTTTGTGCCCCATAGTGTTTGATATTCTTGTTGCTATTATATTAGGAGCAATTACAAGAAACGGTAGCCTTGCAGGCTCATATGCCACTCCATTTATTATTGGAAGCATTGCTTATCTTGTATTGGTTCTTTATAAGATGAAAATCGTAAAATAAACAATATTAATCCTAACTATTATGAAAAATAGCAATATATCAAATATGTAAATTATGAAACAATTATTGTATTATGTAATCTTAGCTGCGATATTCATCGCATTAGATCTTGTAATCTGTTTTTCTTGTGCCTTTGCAAATATTGAACCTGGTAGGATTATTTTTAATAGCTTGCTTATCGGGGCTGTTATGATTACCGGCTTGTTATCTTCCTATGTAAAGAAATGGTTGAAAATAGAAGACAAAACGGATTCTGAAGATAAGCCCCAAAAAGAATAATCATCCTATCATAAAATCCGAACAAACTTATGATACTCATTAACATTGCGATTTTTCTATCAATCGCGGCCATTATTATTGCATTTCAGAAGCCAAAGTCAAAAATAGCTATCTTGCTTATTAGCCTTTTTGTTCCTATTGTGCTAGCTTTTGTCGTTGCCCTGATAGAAGCATCTTTTTCGAAATCGACATTAAGTTACGCAAACAAAATGGCATGGTCTATAGGGGATAGCCTTATTTCTGTTATAGTCTCTATTCTCACCCTGTTTTTCTGCTTGAAGAAGAAATATGCGAAATTAGCAAATGGAGAACAGTACAAATTCCCCAAAGGGCTGATAATAGCTATTATAATCCTTTTATCTTTGGGATTGTTGTCTGAATGGGGAATTTATAATCGCAAAAAAACAGAACAAAAAATAGAAGTTGAAGCATTAATGACACAAGAAAAAGCAAGAAGATTAGTTAAAGAAAATGTTGAATCAACAAAGAAAATACTACCCACCACACAAGCAGGGTTTTCTTTTACTGATGTTTACATTAAAGATAATGCATTCACTGCATATTTTATAATTGACGATAATGAAATAAATTTTGACGATTACATAAATCACATTGAAAAATATAAATCTGAATACTTTTTGCAATCAACTGGTAATAATCAAGAATTTGTAAATACTATGTTGTTATCTGGTTATGATTGGACTTTGATTTTAGAAGCGAAAAATTCGGGCAAGAAAAAAGAACTGACATTGTTGGCAAAGGAGCTAAGGGAAATATTTAATAATAAATGATATTCTTCTCTATGACATCCAAGGCCGCATGATTGGCAAGCCACAGAACCAAAGGTCGACGTATGTCAAGGGCATCAACATCATTCGCTACTCGGATGGAACGACGGAAAAACTTTTGGTGAAATAACATCTCATGTATAACTGAACGAAGGAAGTCTCGAATCAAAGATTTTGGACTTCTTTTTTATTTTTCACTTTTCATTTTTCACTTTTCACTTTTTTTCGTACCTTTGAGGTAAACCTCGAAAGTACTCTCACTCGGAAATAAAAAGAAAAACAGATTTTTCTTTTGTATTTCCCTCACTTATTCGTACCTTTGCAGATGAAATGGAAGAACTGAAGAAACTATATAAGGAAGCGACAGGCCTTGATGTTGCCGATGTGGAAACCATCCCCGGTGCCGGAAGCAACCGCAAGTACTATCGCATGAGGGGAACCGATGGCAGCACACTCATCGGAGCCATCGGAACAAGCAGGGACGAGAATCATGCCTTCTGCTATCTTGCCCGACATTTCGCAGAGGCTGGTCTGCCTGTGCCTCAGGTGATTGCAGAGAGCAAGGACGGCTTGCGCTACCTGCAGAACGACCTTGGGGACAAGTCGCTCTTCGGTGCCTTGAAAGGTGGGCGAGAGGCTGGAGGCCGTTACAATGCCCACGAAAAGGAGTTGCTCAAGCGAACCATTGCCGCTCTGCCTGCCATGCAGATTCGTGGGGCAAGAGGGCTCGACTTCTCTCATTGCTATCCGCAGGAGGCGCTCGACGAGACGAATGTCCTCTTCGACCTCAACTACTTCAAATATTGCTTCCTCAAAGCCACGGGGCTCGACTTCCATGAACTGAAGCTCGAGGCCTCCTTCCAGCTGATGGCTCGCGACATAGTGAGCATCCCCGGCGGTGCCTTCATGTATCGCGACTTCCAGGCAAGGAATGTGATGCTCGATGCCCAGGACAATCCTTACTTCATCGACTTTCAGGGAGGCAGGCGAGGACCCGTGCAATATGATGTGGCAAGCTTCCTTTGGCAAGCGTCTGCCCGCTATCCCAAGAGGCTCCGGCAGGAACTCATCAAGGTCTATCTGCAAAACCTCAAGCAATATCAGGAGGTCAGCGAGAAGCAGTTCCGCCAGGGCCTGCAGCTCTGCGTCCTGTTCCGGCTGCTTCAAGTGCTTGGGGCATACGGTTTCAGAGGCTACTTCGAGCGCAAGAAGCACTTTCTGGAGAGCATCCCGCCGGCAATGGAAAGCCTTCGCGACTTGCTTGCAGAAGGCGGTTGCCCCTATCCCTATCTGAATGAGGTGCTCAAGGCGCTTGTCGCCATGCCTCAGTTTGCCCCGGAGCCAAAGGAATCGGTGAAGCGAGCGGACGGACTGAAGACCACAGAACTCAACCCTTATACTGCGCATCCGCAGGACGGTCCTGCCACCTTCTCCCGTTACGATGCACAAGGGCCGCTGGTGGTTCGCGTGTTCAGTTTCTCATACGGAAAAGGCATTCCCGAGGACACGAGCGGCAATGGAGGCGGCTATGTCTTCGATTGCAGAAGCACGCACAACCCCGGGCGCTACGAGCCCTACAAGAAACTGACAGGACTCGACGAGCCTGTCATCCGTTTCCTTGAGGATGATGGAGAAATCCTGACCTTTTTGGAGAGCGTTTACAAGTTGGCGGATGCCCACATCAAGCGCTATCTGCAAAGAGGCTTCACCAACCTCATGTTCAGTTTCGGCTGCACAGGCGGTCAGCATCGAAGCGTCTATTGTGCCCAGCATTTGGGGGAATACATCCACAAGAAGTTTGGCATCGAGGTTCACATCTGCCATCGCGAGCAAAAGATAGAGCAGGTGCTCACGCCTGCCCGTGCCATGATATTTGCCGCAGGGCTTGGCACTCGCCTCAAACCTCTTACCGACGCGATGCCCAAAGCCCTTGTTCCCGTTGGAGGGAAGCCCCTGCTCGAGCACCTTCTTGAGAAGTTGAAGGCAGCAGGATTCAGCGATGTTGTCATCAATGTCCACCACTTTGCCGACATGATAGAGGATTGGTGCCAGGCGCATCCCATGGGCATGCACATCTACTTCTCCGACGAACGGGCGGAACTTCTCGAAACAGGCGGCGGCATCAAGCATGCAGCCCCTCTTCTTCGCGATGCCCAAGAAGGGTTCCTCATCCATAATGTCGATATCTTGAGCAATGTCGACCTGCAGGCCTTCGCAAAGGCAGGGGCAAGAAGCACGGAGCACGGAGCGAAACGGGCTGCAACCTTGTTGGTAAGCGAACGCGAGACGCAGCGCTATCTCCTCTTTGATGATGACATGAGGCTTGTGGGATGGACGAATATCGCGACAGGAGAAGTCCGCAGCCCTTATCCCAATCTCGACGCCAAGCTCTATCACAAATACGCCTTTGCCGGCGTTCACTACATGAACCCGAGGCTTTTCAGTTACTTTGGAGAGTTCCCCGAGAAATTCGGCATCATAGATTTCTACCTGAAAGTCTGCGCCCAGGAGCCCATCTACGGCTATGTCCAGCCCGGTCTAAGGCTCATGGATGTGGGCAAGCTCGACACGTTGGCCGAGGCGGAAGAGTTCGTGCTCCGCACTTAACAGGGCGCCTCGGTGCGCTCCAGCAGGTGCTCAGGCGCAGGCGGAAAGCGCCGAAGCATCAGAGAAGGAGCTTATTTGACTCTGTAGCGCACCTCCTTGGTCTTGAACTTCTTGACGGTTTTCTTGTCTGTACCGTCCCTTTTGCCTGTGGCATTGATGATTGTGACGCGGTTCTTGTCGTTATCGGCAAAGGGCTGGATGGTGTCGCCAAAATATTGGGATGTGATGGAAGCGGCAGGCACGCCGGCATCCTTCAAGGCCTTTACGGCTTTCGCGAGGCGCTCTTTCGAGAGAGCGAGGTTCTTCTCGGGATTGCCCGTCTTGGCATCCGCATAGGATTTCACCTCGACCTTGCAGTCGCGCCAGTTCTTCAGGAACGCTCCTATTTCGGCCAATTGCTCGTTTGCCTCAAAGTCGCTCTTGCTGGCATCGTAGAAGACCGTCCAAGTCATAAAGCCCCTCGCATCCTTGGGCGTCTCTACAACCTCGTCGTACCAAATGGTGTCATGACGCGTCTCCCACACCTCGGCCTGCTCTGCCTCTTGGCTCTTTTCGCCTTTTGAACTTTTCACCTTTTCACCTTTGGCATCGTTCCCCTTTTCGCCTTTCTTCGCAGCGAACTTATAGGCCACGCCCACCTGAGCCGTCAGTTGCCAGTCGCCCTTGCCCGACATCTTGCTGTTATAGCGGTCTTTGAGCGTATTGGCAGCCACTTCCAGGTTGAAGCTGAAATGTTTAGAGAAGTTGCAATCGAACTGCGCACCAATGCGGGCATTATGGCTGAAGCGTCCCCCGTCGTAGGCAAGCACCAGCTTGTCCCTGCGAGCATAGGCGTCGTCGTTGTCCCAAGCATAGTTCAAGCCAGCTCCTCCTATAAGATAGACGTTCACCGGATAGTAGTTCTTCTTGCCGAAGAGCGTCACGAGGTTGACCATCAAGTCAATGTCGGTGGTCAGGTACTTGTATTTGTACTTGAAGTCGCTCATCTCGTCCTCGTAACCGCCTTTGTTCCAGATGCCGTTGAAATGCAGCCGAGCACCAACGACAGGCGTGAAGAACGAGCCGACGCTAAGGCTTGCCGTGGGGGTGATCAGTTCCTGATTGTGCTTGTCGGTAAGCGTCGTCTGGGCGCCTCCCTGCATCCCGAAGAAGATTTGAGGGTAGGAGAGCGTCTTTTCCTCTTCTTGAGCGTTTATCGTCGTCGCCCCCAGCAACAGAAAGAGGGCAGCGCAAAGAAAATTGAGTCGAATCATGTCTGTATGAATTAGGTTTAGCATTTTCATGATACAAATTTATGACTTTTTCTTATATCCGCCAAATTTCTCAGCCTCAAACTGCCATTTTTCTGCACATTCTATGCTAAATTACCCCTTTCAGCATACCGCATTACCCAACTCACCACATTATGTCTGTTGATTTGTCATGATGCAGCAATTGATTTATCATGATGCAGCAATTGAATTATCATGATGCAGCAACGAACTTCGCCTGCTGTGTTTTGAAACACTGTCTGCCAGGATGAGCAATTAAGCAGGGAGAATGTGGCGACAAAAGCAGAAATGCCCCGAAACATTTGCGGTTTTGCAGTTATTTTCATAACTTTGCGACATTAAATCGGAAACAAATGGCTAAGCATAATGATTTAGGGCAGAAGGGGGAGGATATGGCTGCGCAATATCTTGAGCAACACGGCTATTGCATCCTGGAGCGCAACTGGACGAACATGGGGCGAAAGGAGCTGGACATCGTTGCCACGAAGGATGATGTGGCTGTCTTCGTGGAGGTGAAAACGCGCAGAGCCGGTTCTGCTCAGGGGCCTTTGGAGGCTGTGGATGCGAGGAAGCAGCGACGCATCTGCCTGGCTGCCGATTCCTTCCTCAAAGCCAACCGCATTGACTTCCGAAGCCGGTTCGACATTGTGGCCATCATCTATAACGACGAAGGAAGCAGGATAGAACACATAGAAGACGCCTTCAGGGCTCGCCCGAAATTCTACTAAATGTTGAAAAGTTTAAAGTTAAGGGGATAAAAACGGAAAATGTTTGGCTTTTTAATCACTTATTCGTATATTTGCAAATTATTTGACGAAACAGCTCCATACAGATGATAGATAACGAAGAACAAACGACCGACAATCCGCAAGTGCCTGAACATAGAGAAGAAAGGATTACAGACGGGATTACGCACCACTTGAACCAGATGTACCAGAACTGGTTCCTGGATTATGCTTCATACGTAATCCTGGAGCGAGCCGTCCCGCACATAACCGATGGCTTCAAGCCTGTGCAGCGGCGCATCATGCACTCCATGAAGCGAATGGACGACGGCAAGTACAACAAGGTTGCCAATATCGTGGGCCACACCATGCAGTTCCATCCGCATGGAGACGCCAGCATCAAGGACGCGCTCGTGCAGCTCGGACAGAAGGATTTGCTTGTGGATTGCCAGGGAAACTGGGGCAATATCATTACAGGCGACGACGCAGCTGCCGGTCGTTACATTGAGGCACGTCTCTCCAAGTTTGCCCTCGATGTGGTTTTCAACCCCAAGACGACGGAATGGAAATGGAGCTACGACGGCAGGAACAAGGAGCCTGTGGCACTGCCCGTCAAGTTTCCCCTGCTCCTGGCACAAGGTGCAGAAGGCATTGCCGTAGGCTTGAACTGTAAGATTCTGCCGCACAATCTGGTCGAGATATGTGATGCTGCTATCAGTTACCTTCATGGCGAGGAATTCCATCTCTACCCGGACTTCCCGACAGGCGGCAGCATAGATGTCTCCAAATACAACGACGGACAAAGAGGTGGCTCGGTTCGTGTTCGTGCAAAGATAGAGAAGCGAGACAACAAGACGCTGGCTATCACCGAGATACCATACGGAAAGACAACTGGTACTGCCTCCAAGCCGAGCACCTTTATTGACAGCATTCTGAAGGCAAACGAGCGTGGCAAAATTAAGATTCGTAATGTGGAAGACCTCACAGCCGCGACAGCTGAAATCCTCATCCACCTTACCCCTGGCGCATCAAGCGACAAGACAATCGATGCCCTTTATGCCTGCACGGATTGCGAGATAAGCATCTCGCCCAACTGCTGCGTCATTCAGGACAGAAAGCCGCAGTTCCTTTCTGTCAGCGATGTGCTTCGTTCCAGCGTGGACAACACCTTGGCATTGCTCCGACAAGAGCGTCTCATCCGCAGAGGCGAGCTCATGGAAAGCCTGCACTTCGCCTCCCTTGAACAAATCTTCATTGAAGAGCGCATCTATAAGGACAAGGAATTCGAGGGCGCAAAGACAATGGATGAAGCCTGCGAATGGATTGACGAGCGCCTGACGCCTTACTATCCCAAGATGGTGCGTGAGGTAACAAAGGACGACATCCTGAAACTGATGGACATCAAGATGGCTCGCATCCTCAAGTTCAACAAGGAAAAGGCCGAGCAGAACATTGCTGCCATCAAGAAAGAGATAAAGCAGATAGACCACGAGCTGAAGAACATGGTCGAGGTGACTTGCGACTGGTTCCGCTTTATAAAGGAAAAGTATGGCAAGGACCATCCGCGTCTGACAGAAATACGCAACTTCGACACCATTGCGGCGGCTAAGGTTGTGGAGGCCAACGAGAAGCTCTACATCAACAGAGAGGAGGGCTTCATCGGCACATCGTTGAAGAAGGACGAGTTTGTCTCCAACTGTTCGGATATCGACGATGTCATCCTCTTCTACAGAGACGGCACCTACAAGATAGTTCGCGTGGCCGACAAGCTCTTTATCGGCGAAACGGAACGCAGCAAGAAAGAGAACAAGAAGAAGGTGGAGGTCATCCATATTGCCGTCTTCCGCAAGAATGATGAGCGCACCATCTATAATGCTGTCTATCGCGATGGCAAGACAGGCGTCAGCTTCATCAAGCGCTTCAATGTGACTGCAATAATCCGCGACAGGGAATACGACCTTACCCAAGGCAATGCAGGTTCCAAGGTGCTTTACTTCACAGCAAATCCCAATGGCGAGGCCGAGGTAGTCAAGGTTGCTCTCAAGCCTAACCCGAAGCTGAAGAAGGTCTTCTTCGACAAGGACTTCAGCGAGGTTGCCATCAAGGGACGTGGAACAAAAGGCAACATGCTTACCAAAATCGAAGTCAGCAAAGTGACGCTCAAGAGCCATGGCAGCAGCACTTTGGGTGGCCGCAAGGTTTGGTACGACAGCGACATCAAGCGCCTCAACTACGATGGGCAAGGTAAGTATCTTGGAGAATTCGATGGCGAAGACCAGGTGCTTGTCATGTTGAAGGACGGACATTACTATCTGACGAACTTTGACGTCAACAATCATTACGAGGACAACATCTTCCGCATCGAGAAGTACAATGCCAACAAGGTCTGGACTTGCATCTACTTCAACAGCCAGCAAAGCGACTTCCTTTATATAAAGCGTTTCCAACTGGAGGCAACGGTTCGCATGCAAAGCTTCATGAACGAGATGCCTGCCGAGAACATTGTGCTTGTCACCGATACGGCCTATCCGAGAGTGCTCGTCACGATGGGAGGTGTGGACAGTTTCCGCGAGCCTCTTGAAATCGATGTCGAGGAGTTTGCCCTCGTGAAAGGCTATAAGGCCATCGGCAAGCGCATCACAACCCTGCATATAGATAAGGTAGAGGAGCTGGAGCCGCTGCGCTTCCCCGAACCGACTCCCGAAGAGGAGAACTCAGAGGATTCAGATAATACTGACGATACGGAGAATTCCGATAGCTCTGATGAAAAGAGCCAGCAGGAGTTGGCAGACGAGATGAATGGTCAGCTGAGCTTTGACTTTTAGATAAGAAAGAATGATAGAATGAGATAATGAGGAACAGCTATTACTTCCTTCTTCTTTTATTCTTGTTCTCGGCAGCAGCACAGGCAGAGCAAGCTTTGGAACCTGTGCCCGAAAGGCAGCCCTCTGCCAGAGCCTTTCTCTTGGGCTTTGGCAAGACACATCAGCTCGACACCTATCTCTCGCCAATGGAATACTCGGGGACGCAAATCAGCTTCCTTGCACAAAGTGAGCGAATGACGCATCTTGCCCAGCAGCACATCTCCTTCCAAAGCACTTTTCATGGTGCCTTCACGTCTTCCGACAATCCAGCAGAGACAGCCAGTTACCTTGGCGCTCGTCTGGCATACGATGCCGGTTGGCATTATCACTATTCGCCCTTGAAGAACCTCGATTTGAAAGGCGGCGCCTTGATTGGTACAGACCTTGGTTTCCTATATAACGACAGGAATGGCAACAATCCGGCTCAGGCTCATTTCAGCCTCGACCTTTCTCTTTCGGCTGGAGCTGCTTATACATTCAACCTTTGGAGACTTCCCGTGAGAGCCAGCTATCAGGCAGACTTGCCGATGTTGGGCATCATGTTCTCTCCCGAGTTCGGCGAGAGTTATTATGAGATTTCTCAGCAAGGTGTTGGCCACGACATCTTATGTGCTCATCCTGGCAATGCACTTAGCCTCCGGCAAATGCTGATGGTGGACTTTTGCCTGAAGCGTATAACTCTGAGAGCTGGCTATCTCTGCGACATCAGGCAGCAGAATGCCCGTAGCCTGAAGTATCACGACATCAGCCACAGCTTCATGTTTGGTATTGTCAGATACTTTGGGGAATTAAGAATTAAGAGATAATAATTAAGAATATAGTGTGAAACGCCTTCTGTCTATAATTGCTGTTCTGCTTGCCTTGCTCACCTCTTGCCAGAAGAGTGACTTTGAGTATGATGCTACGCCTCAAGGCAATCTGGATGCTCTATGGCAACTCATAGACCAGCGCTATTGCTTCCTTTCTTATAAGGAAGAGCAACTGGGCTTCAAGTGGTCGGAGCTTCATGCCAAGTACAGCGAGAAACTCAATCCAAGCATGTCGCGTATCCAGCTCTTCGAGGTGCTTTGTCAGATGCTTTCCGAGCTGAAGGACGGACATGTGAATATCTCTACGAGTCTGGACTTGGGCAGGAATTGGAGTTGGAAAGAGGACTATCCCGAGAACCTCAACACGGAGCTCCGGCAGCAGTATCTTGGCACAGACTATCATATAGGCAGCGGCTTGAAGTACACCATCCTGCCCGATAACATTGCCTATGTCGTCTATGAGAGCTTCTCGCATGCCATAGGCGAGGGCAACCTGAGTGATATGCTCGCATATCTGCGGCTCTGTAATGGCATGATACTCGACATCCGAGGCAATGGAGGAGGCGAATTGACTAATGCCGAGAAGTTGTCCCGTCGCTTCACAAACGAGAAAGTGCTGGTGGGCTATATGTGTCACAAGACAGGCAAAGGGCATGATGACTTTTCTGAGCCAAGTGCTGAGTACGTTGAGCCGAGCAAGGACATCCGTTGGCAAAAGCCTGTTGTTCTGCTCGTCAATCGTTCCTGCTACAGTGCCGCCAACATCTTTGTGCGCAACATGAAAGAGATGCCTCTAGTCACAGTCATGGGCGACCAGACAGGCGGAGGCTCAGGGCTTCCCTTCTCCAGTGAGTTGCCTATAGGCTGGAGTGTCCGCTTCAGTGCAAGTCCCAGCTTTGATGCCAGGATGCAGCACATCGAGTTCGGCATACAGCCCGATATCCCTTGCAGCCTTGATGAAGCCCAGACAGTTCAAGGCAAGGACAGCATGATCGAGGCAGCAAGGCAGTTGATAGCAAAAGGGAAATAAAGCAATTATTGCTGACGAAAACAATTATTGCTGCCTGGTAAAACGGCCTGCAGAGCCATTAAGCAGTTAGCCCGGGACATAAAAGTGTTGGCTTCAGCCAAGATGACCATATTCCCCGGTCTGTCCCTTGTGAAAAAATCTTTACAATATTTTGTGTCTTAAAGTGCGATGTCGTGAGATGCGGTAAAGAGCCTTTTCCAACGCCGCACGCGAAGATAGCCAACGCCGCACGCGATGTTTGTAATTTCCGCGTGTGAAGTTGCCCATCTCCGCAGGCGGAATTTCGGCTCAAACCCTGCGCTGTTTGACCGCTTAGTGTATGGCGAATATACTTTCTTTGCTTTATGTCTCAAAATTTAGTTTTGTAACCATTTGATAACCAGTGCCGATTTGATTTAAGCCCATTTTCTGCGTTTTAGGTAGAAAAGTGCCATATAACAAAAAATAAGCTGTTAGAACGCATCTCTCTTGGAAAAATGTTTACAAAACTTTGCAGTCCGGCCTTTCAGTCTGGATATGTCAGACAGCAATAATTAGAAATGAACCCCAGAAGTCAGGCAAATACTTCTGGGGTTCACTTCATTAGTCACACCCTCATTGCGGGTGTCATACAAAGGGATTCTGTGCGGGGCTTTTACCAGATGGTGACGCGTTTTTCCTTCGGGACAAACATCGGGTCGGACTCCGTGATGCCGAAGGCGTCGTACCAGGCGTCGATGTGCGGCATCTGTCCGTTCACACGCCACATGCCCAGCTGGTGCGGGTCGCTCTTCACACGCTTCTGAATCTCCTCGTCGCGGATGTTCTGACCCCATACATTGGCGTAGGCAAGGAAGAAGCGCTGTTCGGGCGTGAAGCCGTTGATGGTTTCCAGAGGCGCGTCCTTCGTGGCGTTCTTGAAAGCTTGGAAGGCAACCATCAGACCTCCGTGGTCAGCCATGTTCTCGCCAAGCGTGAGAGAGCCGTTGGCGTGAAGTCCGGGCAGCACCTCGATGCTGTCGTGGAACTCACGCATCACCTGGATGCGCTCCTCGAATTGCTTTGTGTCTTCCTCGCTCCACCAAGTCACGAGGTTGCCGTTCTTGTCGTACTTGCTGCCCTGGTCGTCGAAGCCGTGCGTCATCTCATGTCCAATCACGACACCGATGGCTCCGTAGTTGAAGGCGTCGTCGGCCTGCATGTCGAAGAAAGGCGGCTGCAAGATGCCTGCGGGGAAGCAAATCTCGTTGGTAGTAGGGTTGTAGTAGGCATTGACCGTCTGCGGCGTCATATACCACTCGTCGCGGTCCACGGGCTTGTTGAACTTCGTCTTGATCATGTCCTTGATTTCCCATTCGCCTACGGCAAGCATGTTGCAGAGGTAGCTGTCGCCAATCTCGAGGTCGCTGTAGTCCTTCCATTTGTCGGGATAGCCCACTTTCACGTAGAAGGCGTCGAGCTTCTCGCGAGCCACCTTCTTCGTCTCGTCGCTCATCCATTCCTGCACATCGATGCGCTCGCCAAGAGCAATCTGGAGGTTCTTGATGAGCTTCTCCATGCGAGCCTTTGCTTCGGGCGGGAAATACTTGGCTACATAGAGCTGGCCGAGGGCTTCGCCAAGACCGCCTTCAACGGCAGCAACGGCACGCTTCCAGCGCGGACGGTCCTCTTCCTTGCCGCTCATCACTTTGCCATAGAAGCCGAAGTTCAGGGCTCGGCTCTCGTCATCTATAAAGGACGAAACCATATCGATTGCGTGCCAGAGATAGATGTTCTGCAAAGCTTCCGGAGTCTCTTCCTTCAGCACCTTCTCCACCTCGTGAATGGCAACGGGCTGACCCAGGCAAACCTCCTTCACGCCTTCCATTCCGAAGTTGCCGAAGAAGCCGTCCCAATCGATGCCAGGGAACTGCTCTTTCAGCTCTGCGTAGGAAATCTTGTTGTAGTTGGCCTCGGGGTCGCGCAGCTCTGTGCGGCTCTTGCTTGCAAAGGCAATGCGCGTCTCGATGCGGAGGACATCCTCGCTGATGCGCTTTGCGTCGTCCTCGCCAAAGCCCGTATGCTTACAGAGGTCAACGATGTACTTCTGATAAGCCGTGCGAATCTCTTGCGTCCTCGGGTCATTATCCACATAATAGTCCTTCTGGCCCAGCGTGAGACCGCCTTGGAAGATGCTTACCAGGTTGTTCTTCGAGTCCTTCTCGTCGGCTCCGATATACATACTGAAGAGTCCAGGGACGCCTTGTCGCTGCATGCGTGGCCAAACATCTTTGAGCCAATTGTTCGTGATTTCGCGTGTGTTCTGATAGCCGTCACAAAGCAGGAAGCCTTCGAGGTCGTACCAAGAGTATTCGCCGTTCAGCTTCACGCTGTCCATTGCCGAGTTGTAGAGGTCGGCTATCTTCTGCTCGATGGAGCCCTTTTCATTCTCCTTCGCAGAGACTTCCTCGATGATAGAGCGCAGACGCTTGTTGTTGTCCTCGCCCAGTTGGTCAAAGGAACCGAAGCGGCTGTACTCGGCTGTTAAGGGATGCTGTTTCTGCCAACCGCCTGTGGCAAACATGTAGAAGTCTGTTCCAGGCTGATAGGTTGAGTCGAGATTGGCGAGGTCGATGCCAGACGCCAGTTGCTTGCCACCAGGAGTGCAAGCAGCAGTCATTGCAATAAAAGCAAAGGCTGTAATCATGTTTCTTGTTTTCATATTTAACTATAAATTAGAAATTGTATTTTATGAACTAAATCAATGCTTCCCATTCTTCTTCCGCTTGCTTGAGTTGAGCCTTCAGCCGTCCGTGCTTCTCGTAAAGCGAGATATCCTGACTGCCTTCGGGAGTAGACATCTGGTCTTCAAGGATGCGGATAGCCGACTCGAGTTGCGTCACCTTATCCTCAGCCTCTTGCAGAGCTTTCTCACGCTTCTTCTGTTCACGTGCAAGAGCTTTCTGTTCGGCGTAAGAGACGGCCCCCTCCATACCTCCCCGAGGGGAGGCTTTCTGCGTGGTGCTCTCTCCCCTTTGGGGGAGTTGGAGGGGGGCTAAGTAATCATAGATGCCGCCCAGATGTTCTCTTACCTTACCGTCTGCAAATTCATAGACCTTTGTCACAAGTCCGTCGAGGAACTCGCGGTCGTGACTTACCACGATAACTGTGCCATCGAAGTCGCGGATGGCGGCTTTCAATACATCCTTCGAACGCATGTCGAGGTGGTTCGTCGGTTCGTCGAGGATGAGGCAGTTGACGGGCTCGAGCAGCAATTTAATCATCGCCAGACGCGTCCGTTCGCCTCCTGAAAGGAACTTCACCTTCTTGTCGCCTGCCTCACCACCAAACATGAAAGCACCAAGTATGTCTCTTATCTTAAGCCTTATGTCGCCTCTTGCCACACGGTCTATCGTGTCGAACACTGTGTATTCGCCTTCGAGGAGTTGTGCCTGGTTTTGTGCAAAGTAACCAATCTGCACGTTGTGACCTATTTTGAGAGTGCCGTCGAAAGGAATCTCGCCCATGATGCATTTCACGAGTGTCGTCTTTCCCTCGCCGTTTCGCCCAACGAAAGCCACCTTCTCGCCTCGTCTGATTGTAAGATTAACCTTGCTGAACACGCAATGTTCGCCGTAGCTCTTGCTCACTTCGTCGCAGATGACGGGGAAGTCGCCGCTTCGCATCGAGCAAGTGAACTTGAGGTGCAGGGCACTATTGTCAACCTCATCCACTTCGATGGGCACAATCTTTTCCAGTTGACGTATCTTCTGCTGAACCTGAATGGCTTTTGTGGCTTGATAACGGAAGCGCTCTATGAAGGCACGAGCATCGGCAATTTCCTTCTGCTGGTTTTCCAAAGCACGAATTTGCTGTTCGCGTCGTTCGGCATGAAGCGTCACATACTCGTCGTATTTTACCTTGTAGTCGTATATTTTGCCACAGCTTATCTCAATCGTTCGGTTCGTTACATTATTTATAAACGCGCGATCGTGGCTGACGAGCACAACGGCGTTCGCACTTGTGGCAAGGAAGTTCTCGAGCCATTGAATGCTCTCGATGTCGAGATGATTCGTTGGCTCATCGAGGAGAAGCACATCCGGGTGCTGAAGCAGCAGCTTTGCCAACTCGATACGCATCCTCCAACCTCCGCTGAACTCACTCGTCGGTCGGTCCAAGTCCTCTCTCTTGAAGCCAAGACCTTGCAGGGTTCGTTCCAATTCAGCCTGATAATTCAAGCCTCCCAACATCTGGAAATGTTCGTTCAGATGTGTGAAGCGTTCTACTAACGACATGTATTCGTCGCTCTCATAATCAGTTCGTTCTGCAAGTTGGCTGTTGAGACGCTCAAGCTCGTCGTTCATCTCTGTGATGTGTTCGAAGGCTCTTTCTGCTTCCTCTCGAACTGTCCGTTCGTCGGTAAGCACCATAACTTGAGGCAAGTATGCGATTGTGGCATCTTTGGGGACACTTACAGAGCCGCTTGTGGGCAGTTGAATGCCTGCGATAATCTTCAGCATAGTGCTTTTGCCTGCACCGTTCTTACCTACTAAGGCGATGCGGTCGTGGTCGTTGATGACATAACTGATGTCATTGAAGAGTGGCTTTGCACTAAATTCTACGCTTAAATTATCTATCGAAATCATGATTGTGTCTTAAGAGTGCCTATAAAGAGAAGCAGCAGAGCTGCATAGTAAGTTGTCATTATGTATATCGAGGCATGAGGAATGTGTGATGTGAACTTGTTCCATGAAAGGACGAAGTCGGAGACGAGGAACAGCAATCCGCCTAATGCCGCAATGTATGGAAGGAGTTTCCTGCCGTTCTCGATGGAGAAAGCCCTCACGATGCTTGTCCACAATGTCCCCGTCAGAAGCAAGGCATAGATGCAGCATCCTATTCGGATGGGAAGGATGTTCACCATCGGAATTACTTTCAGGGCAGCAAGAGCGAGGGGAATCAGGCAGAGTAGGGTAGTGCTGACTAATACAGGCGTCTTTGTCTTTGACTCTCGAATGCTTTTGATGAAGTAGGTGATGAAGCATATATGTGCCAAAGCAAAGCCAGCCATCTGTCCTTCGAAACTGTTCAGCACTCCCATCGCATCGCCAATTGTACAAAAGACGAAGCCAAACGTCATCAATGGCGGAATCAATCCGATGCCTCCAAGCGCCAGAATAGTTGCAGGCAAAGCAAGCCTCATGGCAAATAAGGTGTTGTCTCCATCCGGCCGCATGAAAGGATAGAAGAACCATCCTGCAGCCAAAAGGAAAACAACTACGACAATAATTGTGCAAGTTCTCATAGCTTAGCTTAAAAGTTTTGCAAATTTACGAAAAAGTGTTCAAAAAGCCAAATAAATTTTGTTTATTGCTTCTTTAGTCGTATATTTGCAGGCAGATAACAATTCTAAACAACGAAAATTATGAAAAAGAACATCTTTCTCTATGCTTTTGCAGCATTTTGTCTGATTGGTTTTGCCAGCTGTGAGAAACAACAAACAAAGCAGGAAAACAAAGTTAAAGTGGAGTCGGATGCGACTGAAACACCTGCAAAGGACATCTTCTTCTATACAAGTAAGCATCGTGCCGACAAGTATGTGCCCACAGAAGAGAAGATGGGCTTCGGTTCAACAATTCAGAGTATCAACACAGAGGAGTTCAAGGACAACAAGAGCATCAAGGAAGTGTGGATTGCACCGCAGATCAAGCACATCGCAAATTATGCTTTTGCTGGTTGCACCTCTCTCGAAAAGGTCCATTTCCAGGGAGAAATGCCTGTCATCAACGATGAGGCGTTCAATGGCTGTTCTGCCTTGAAGAGCCTTAATGTCGATGTTTATACGATAGGACTCAACTCCTTTGCAGGCTGCACATCCCTCGAGTCGGCACGCTTCGGCGAGCATATCTACTGGATTCGCGACGGAGCGTTTGGCGGCTGCGCCAAGCTGAAGAGCATCCTTATGGCGATTACGATGAGCAAACTTGAGGATGGAGCATTCGAAGGCTGCACCGGCATCGAGGAGTTCTCCGTTCCTAACGACTTCAAGAACCGCATGTTCGGCATGATTCCCTCTGCTGCGAAGTGGAAGAAGATTTACCTTCTCAGCACCGAATTCTATCCAATGCCAAAGAACTGCACACCCAACAAAGGTTGCACACTCTATGTTCCCGATGCCTTCCTTGCTAAGTTCAAAGCAGATGCAGAATGGCAGAAGTTCGGCAGCATCGAGCCCCTCAGCAAGAGCAAGTACTTCACAGCTGAAGGCTTCCTGAAATAAAGTCTTCATTACCCCACTCAAGCCCGCTCGTTCGCCCCTTAGAGATGCAGAGAATGTTGCAACCTAATTTCCCTCTCATATAAGGTGAGAGACAAGAGTTGGGTAACAACAGCGGGGCACATGTGAAGGAACAAACGCAAACATGGCGTGTTATGATAGCAATCGTAACACGCCATGTTTGCATATTAAGCACGCTTAGTTTGGCAACTAAGCGTGTATAGTTTTACAGCTAAACGTGCTTAGTTCTGTAGCAGGGCACGCTTGGTTTGGACATCACGCTTTTATAGCATTTCCTCTTCTATGGTTTCCTTTGGCAAGAAGTGGTTCAGCATCAGGCAGCCAATCACGGCGCTTGTTATTGTGCCGCACAGGATGCCGAGCTTGGCATCGTTCAAGAGGTCGGCATGATCGGCAGAAGAATAGCTCAAGGCTGCCATGAACATGCTTACCGTAAAGCCGATGCCGCAAAGCATACATACGCTGGCGAATGACTTCCAGTTGGCATTCTCGGGCATCTGCATGAGCCCCAGCTTGATACCGAGCCATGAGAAACTCAACACGCCACAGAACTTGCCTATCAGCAAACCCAGGAAGACTGCCAATCCAACTCCGGAGAAGAGACTCATCAGACTCATTCCCGCAAGGTTCACACCTGCGTTTGCAAAGGCGAAGAGCGGGATGATGTGATAGTTGACAGGCATTTTCAGCACATCCTCCATGTCTTGTAGTGGGCTGACAAGATGGTCGCTGGCAGACTCCAATCTCTTCAACAACGAAATCTCATCGTCGCTCAGCATGACTGGTTTGTTGCGGTCTTCTGGGCTAACTTCTGTTTCGGGGAAGTGCTCTACCACATGGCGAATGCGTTCCAGATAGAACTTCGTGCCTTTGGGAAGATTGGTGGGAACGCAGAAGGCAAGAATAACGCCCGCCACAGTGGCATGGATGCCGCTTCCAAGCATGAAGTACCACAGAATGAGCCCCGTGTTGAAATAGAATGCCTTTGTGCGAATGCCTCGCCAATTGCCAAAGCAAAGGACTGCGACTACCAGAGCGGCGGCAAGCAAATACCAAAGGTTCAGATGCTCTGTATAGCGGATGGCAATGACCAGAATGCCTCCGAGGTCGTCTGCAACAGCAAGGGCTGCAAGGAATATCTTCAAGCCTATGGGGCAACGTTTCGAAAAGATGCTGAGGCAGCCCAAAGAGAAGGCGATGTCCGTTGCCATCGGAATGGCCATACCTCGCTCCATGGCGGGATCTTTAGGACAAACGAAGAAGAAGACAATGACGGGAAGAAGCATCCCTCCACATGCTCCTATGACGGGTGCGAGGGCTTTCTTCACACTCGACAACTCACCTACAAGCAACTCCCTTTTTATTTCAAGACCAACTGTCAGGAAGAAGATTGCCATCAGGAAGTCGTTGATAAAGGCTCCCAACGACATCGGGTGACCATTATGGCTGAAGAGGTTGAAGTCGCCAAGACTAAGACTAACGGGCAGTTCCCAAAACTTTCGATAAAGGTCGCCCATCGGGCTGTTGGCTATGACGAGTGCCGCTATTGTCGCTATTACAAGAAGTACGCTGCTGCTCACATATTTGCGGAGCATGCTTATGAACGGATAATTGTTTTCCATCAGGTCATTTCTTATTTACCATTTGCTATGGTAGCATTTAACGCTGCAAAGTTACAAATAATTTTTCATTTATCATTTTTATTTTTTCATTTTTATTTCGTACCTTTGCAAATGGTATGTTGTAAATGACTAAATGGTAAATGATATGATGAGACGAATCATGACTCTTGTGGCGCTCTTTTGCGCCATCTTCCTTGTTAAGGCCGAACAATTGACTTTGAAAGACCTTACTAATGGTGTCTATTCTCAGAGAGGCATATATGGTGTGACGCCTCTCCTCGATGGCGAGAGCTATAGCCAGCTTTCCCGCGACGGCAAGCAGATTGTGCGTCACAGCTTCCGTACGGGCGAGGAGACAGGTGTGCTTTTCGACGTGAACAACATCAAGAACCGCGTCAAGATTGACCGCATTGATGGCTACCAGATGAGTCCCGACGAGAAGAATATCCTTGTGCAGACCGAGACGAAGGGCATCTATCGTCACAGCAAGACGGCAGAGTATTATATATATAATGTAAGGAACCGCACGCTTGCTCATCTCAGTGAGGGAGGCCCTCAGGAGCAACCTCTTTGGAGCAAGGATGGCACAATGGTGGCTTTTGTTCGCGACGGCAACCTCTTCCTCGTCAAGCTTCTCTTTAACAACAGCGAGAGCCAGATCACGAAGGATGGCGAGTTCAACAAGATTATCAACGGCAAGCCGGATTGGGTGAACGAAGAGGAGTTCTCGTTTGCTCGCGCTTTCGACTTCAACGCCGACAACACGATGATTGCCTGGATTCGTTATGACGAGACGGAAGTGCCGATGTTCAGCTTCCCGTGGTACAAAGGTTTGAACCCAGAAAAGAAGGATTATGCCGGATATCCCGGTTCCTACGACTACAAGTATCCTATTGCCGGAGCCAAGAATAGTGTCGTCAGCGTGCACAGCTTCGATATCAAGAGCCGCGCCATCCGCAAGATGCAGCTCCCCATCCCTTCGGATGGCTACATCCCTCGTATCTTCTTTACCGACGATGCCGAGAAGTTGCTTGTCCTGACTCTCAACCGGCATCAAGACCAACTCGACATTTATCTGGCTAACCCGAGGAGTACTGAGTGCCGCGTTATTGTTCGCGAACAGGCGGAATGCTATGTGCCGGAAGAGACCTTGAAGGCCTTCAAAGTCATTCCTGGCGGCTTTGTACTGTTGAGTGAACGAAGCGGATACAAGCACCTCTATCTCTATGACTTAAATGGAACGCTACGAAGGCAACTGACAAACGGGAACTATGAGGTGAAGTCACTGTATGGCTACGACGCAAAAACGGGCAACACCTTCTATGCAAGCAATCAGGAAAGCCATCTCAGACAGAGCATCTATAAGAGCGACAGCAAGGGGAAAGTGACGCGTCTCAGCACATCGCAGACAGGATGGAACAACGCCATCTTCTCTACCGACTTGCGTTACTTCATGAACATCTGGAGCGACCTCAACACGCCTTCCGTCACGACACTTTGCGACGCCTCGGGCAAGACGCTCAAGACGCTTGAAGACAACGCTGCTCTTCGTCAGAAGCTTGCAGGCTTGAAGCTTGGCGAGCGAAAGTTCTTCACATTCACGACTGCCGATGGCATACAGCTCAACGGCTTTATGGTGCTGCCCGCCGACTTCAATCCCAATAAGAAGTATCCTGTCGTGATGCATCAATACTCAGGACCTGGCAGCCAGCAAGTGGTGGACAGCTGGAGCGCAGGCAATATGGGAGGCTGCCTTTATGAACAATACCTTGCACAAGAAGGCTTCATCAGCGTTTGTGTGGATGGCAGAGGAACAGGCGGCAGAGGCCGCGACTTCGAGCAATGCACCTACCTCAAGCTGGGTCAGCTCGAGAGTCACGACCAAGTGGAAGCTGCCATTTGGCTTGGCCAGCAGAGTTATGTCGATAAGGATCGTATTGCTATTTGGGGCTGGAGCTACGGAGGCTTCAATACCTTGATGAGCATGAGCGAGGGGCGTCCCGTCTTTGCTTGTGGTGTGGCAGTTGCTGCTCCTACAAGCTGGAAGTATTACGACACCATTTATACAGAGCGCTTCATGCGTACGCCTAACGAGAACGGCGACGGCTATGATGTTTGCCCCATCAGCCGCGCATCGAAACTGAGCGGAAAGCTGCTCCTCGTTCATGGTATGGCTGATGATAATGTTCACTTCCGTAATGCAGCAGAATACGCCGAAGCCCTCGTTCAGGCAGATAAAGATTTCCGCGAACTGACCTACACCAACCGCAATCACAGCATCTACGGAGGCAACACGCGCAATCACCTTTTCCGCCAGATCACGCAGCACTTCAAGGAGATGCAGAAGTAATCTGTTCAGTCAAAACGAGACCTTAGCAAAATCCACGTGTGGATTTCCCAAAGTTCACGCGTGGATTTCATCAAATCCTCGTGTGGATTTTGCCGACATCTCGTGTGCCCTTTGCTTGCCCTCCTGTAATTTTCCGGCAAATTCCTTTGCTTGAATTAGATAAATTCGTAACTTTGCAAGCAGAAAACATAAAAGATGTCATTATGTGTACGTTTAATATCACTTTAGATGATGCGTTGTTAGAACGCTTACGTCCGGCTTTTGCCAACGAGGATGCTTTGCGGGAATGGATGACGGGCAAGATAGAGACGCTATTACTTAATTATAATAGTGAAAGCCCGACAGTCCGTCCTTGCACGTATAGCGACGAAGAAATGTACTTCGCCGTTAAGGAACGTTTGCAGAATCTTGAGAACGGAACTGCCGAAACAATGGATGGTGACGAGTGTCTTTCGCAAATTCGTACACGATATGGCATTGAGGCATAGATGGATTAAAGAAGCCCGACAGGAATTCGAAAGCACACTCGACTATGTGCTTCACGAATTCGGAGTGCAATCTTTGCAAAAAGTGTATTCCGAAGTCTCGAGACCATCTACTCGATGATAAGTAGTATAACCACCCATTCATAACCGTAAACTGTAACCCCTTAACTAATTTGCATGGCATAAACAAAGAGGATTAGACATAATAGACAAAGAAGCGTCCGCTTGAATCTTGTTTCGGAAATTCGCCAAAGTTAAAGAAACAACCAAGAGTAAAAGTGAGGATGCTCACGTCGGTTCGACGTGGGCTTTTACTCGAATATGGTTGTTAGGTGTTTGGCGATACCTCCGAAACGTAGACGAACGAAGTCCACGTTTTTTTGTTGTCCTAACCAAAGCAGTATCGAATAACAAACATCTAAAACAATAAGATTATGAAAAAGATTCTACTACTCAACTTGCTCCTTGCAATGCTCTTTGGAGTACAGTCCGTTAAAGCAGATGTTGTCTTTAACTCCACAAACTTCCCCGACCCCGCGTTCCGGCAATATCTTCAGGAGAAATATTACTTCCCGGAAGGTGAAACACTTCCTCAGAATGATCTTGACGAAGTTGGTGATCTTAAATTAGGTAGTCGTGGGATTTCTACGCTCAAGGGTGTTGAGCACTTCAGGTTTCTGAAAGCATTGTATTGCGAAGGCAATAATTTAACGTCTTTAGATCTTTCCAAGAATGCTGCATTACACACTGTCGTTTGTAATGGCAACCAACTTACGGAACTGGTTTTACCTAATCTTAGATTTAACCCTTCGGGTTATACAATAATAAGTTGTTCTCATAATAATTTGTCTTCGCTGCGGGTTCCCGTCGATGTTACTACAATTCTTCAATTGGATTGTAGATTTAACAAATTAAATGAACTAATAATAACTGCTGAATATAAGATAGATGGAGCAGATGTGGATTGTTCCCATAATAATCTTTCTAACATAGATATCGGTGAAAAAGTCTATCTCTGGAAATTGAATTGCAGTTATAATAATTTTACTTCGCTGGACCTGAACGGACAGAAGTCCCTTAATAATTTAGAGTTGAACTGCAGTCATAATAACATAACCCAGCTGGAAAATCTGTGGCGCTTGACAAATCTCAGGAAGTTGGACATCTCATACAACAAACTGAATGGGAACATTGGTTTGGCTGCCGGCCTGACAAACCTTGCAGACTTGGATTGCAGCGGCAACGACTATACATATATTATATTACAATATCTGACCGGCCTTGAACGCTTCACCATGAACGACAGCAAGGTCACATCGATTGACTTTTCCTATAACACCAAACTGCATTACCTGAACATGAACAATAATACAATCGACGAGCTAAGGTTATTGCAGAATGCGGAACTTGATACCGTTATCGTCAACAATTGCAACCTGAAAAAGTTGCTTTTCACAAACGCAGCAAATAAGATGAAACATCTTGAATGCTACAGCAACCAGCTGACGTCGCTCTGGCTATACGACCAACCACAATTGAAGTGTCTCAATTGTGAACAAAACCAACTGACGACACTTAATTATAAGTCCATGCCACAATTGGAAACTTTCGTTTGCTCCCATAATAGGTTCACATCCCTCGACATCACTGGTCTCAAAAGTCTGAAATGGTTCTATGCTCATCACAACAGGCTCTTATCGATTGGAGGCGTTGACATGGTAGGTGGGCCGAACTGGGAAAACTATAATGCCGATGCCTTCACGCCGCAGGAACCGACGACCCGCCGCTTCGAACGTATTCCTTATAATGGCGGCGAAGCATGGGCTCTTTACCTCGGCATAAGTGATGCCAGCCGTATCCTGAACTTCAAGAAGGACGACGTTGCGGCAAGTCCTGTTATCGAGAACAAGTACTTGATTGTTTCCGACGACCTGAATCAAATCCCGCAGAAAGTGGAATACGACTTCAAGCCCTATGCCACAAAGAATGCCTTCCATGTGGTCGTGAACTATGATGTGAAGGACTACAACATCTTTGTTGACGGCCAGAAGATGACGTCGCTCAACTTCTTTGATATTCCGGGACTGGTGAGCGGCACAGCATACTTCGAAGACAAGCCCGAAGACCTCGGCTGGGCAGGCGAGCCGACACTCGTCCTCGACAACGCCACACTCGAGTGGGACGGAAATAATTATGGCATCTATAATAATGACAACTACCATTTCACCATCAAAGTCATTGGTGACTGCACGATAAAGGTTCCCAATACCATTGCTCTTGGACTGGATGTGGCGACTGTAACCACCATAGAAGGCGGCGGAACCCTCAACATCATTTCTGGCTCATATCCAATCGAGACAGCTATTGTTACATGGCTTACGATACAAGACAACACGACTGTAATAGCGAGAAATATAACAGGAAACAGCGCCCTTTGGGACCAAGATGGCGCAAAGATCGAAATCAGGGACGGAGGCGTGTTTGCTGCATACAGCAAGTATGAGCCCATCTGGTTGGATTCGAATGGTGAATTCATCTTTGGTGAAGGCATAGCTTTGCGCTATCCTGTTGGTGCTTATGTAGGTAGTGGAAACAACATCTATAATGCCGATGGCACAAAAGTAATGAACGATTGGGTAGTCATTGGTCCTGACAATCAAGCGACACAGGACTTGATAGACGGCGTGGATATTGTTAACGCTGACGATAACCTTAACGCTAACCTTAACGCTAACAAGGGCATCTATAATCTTACAGGTCAGAAGGTAGGCGAAAGCTACAAGGGTATCGTCATCAAGGACGGCAAGAAGGTTTTAAGATAATAAGATAATAAGAAGATAAGGCGGCAGTCACGCTACATTGAGCGGCTGCCGCCTTATCTTATGTGTTCTTTTTCCGGCGTATAGCTCATTTTGCAGGGTGATTTTGAGTGGTAGGTAGTCAATAGCTCAAATTGCAGGGTGCATTTCTTCGCCAGATATTTGGTACATAAGAGACGATTTTGTATCTTTGCTGCCGCAGTC
>JAEEGF011966928.1_pt1 | contig 36387 bp, 25 predicted proteins | sample 9134171 | NCBI WGS metagenome assembly JAEEGF01 (sample SAMN16246542, study PRJNA631951) | gut metagenome | biome: gut microbiome; feature: rumen; material: AP-attached | host: Bos | place: Iran: Karaj | collected 2018-10 | reverse complement strand
TACGATCGACTGCAAGCCATTTGGCGGTTTTAAGAGTCGATTTTTAGCAGAATAGGCGTGAGAGTGCTAATATTTACACTTAGTACATAATTTTGTAACAAAATTTCCATATTTATGTGGTACGATCCCTTTCGTAAGAAAATAACGAAGGGGGTCGTTTTTTATGAACTTCCAAAAATATACTCAAAAAAGCGCCGAAGCGGTAAACTCGGCGCAGCGTCTTGCCGAAGAATACGGCAACCAGCAGATAGAACAGGTCCATCTGCTCCGCGCGCTGCTCACTCAGGAAGAAGGGCTCGCACGCGAACTGTTCGCTTCGTGCGGCGCCGACGCCGACGGGGTCGCAAAAGCGGCGCTCGCCGAAGTGGAACGCCTGCCCAAAGTTTCGGGCTCGGATACGCATTACGCGTCGCGCGCGCTGGAAAACGCGCTCAACGGCGCGGAAGACATAGCCGAAAAGATGCGCGACGAATACGTTTCGGTCGAACATCTGCTGCTTTCGCTCGTCAAGAACGCCGATAAGACCGTTTCGGCGCTGTTTTCGCGCTTCGGCATAGAAGAAAACCGCCTGCTTTCCGCGCTCAAGGCGATCCGCGGAGGCAGGAGCGTGAACACCGACAACCCCGAATCCACCTACGACGTACTCAAAAAGTACGGCCACGACCTCGTGGAGCTGGCAAAGCAGCAAAAGCTCGATCCGGTCATAGGGCGCGACGACGAGATCCGCAGCGTCATACGCATACTTTCGCGCAAGACCAAAAACAATCCCTGCCTCATAGGCGAACCCGGCGTGGGCAAGACCGCCATAGCCGAAGGCCTGGCGCTCAGGATAGTCCGCGGCGACGTCCCGCAGAACCTGCGCGACAAAATGCTGTTTTCGCTCGATATGGGCGCGCTCGTCGCGGGCGCGAAATATCGCGGCGAGTTCGAAGAACGTCTCAAAGCCGTACTGGAGGAAGTCAAAAAATCGGAAGGGCGCATAATACTGTTCATAGACGAACTGCATACCATAGTAGGCGCGGGCAAGACCGAAGGCGCAATGGACGCCGGCAACCTGCTCAAGCCGATGCTCGCGCGCGGCGAGCTCCACTGCATAGGCGCCACCACGCTCGACGAATACCGCAAATACATAGAAAAAGACGCCGCGCTGGAGCGCCGTTTCCAGCCCGTGATGGTCGACGAACCGTCGGTCGAAGATACCATAGCCATACTTCGCGGTCTGCGCGAACGCTACGAGGTGTTCCACGGCGTTAAGATCCACGACGGCGCGCTCATTGCCGCAGCCACGCTTTCGGACCGCTATATCACCGGAAGATTCCTGCCGGATAAGGCGATCGACCTCGTCGACGAGGCGTGCGCGCTCATCAAGACCGAAATGAATTCCATGCCCACCGAAATGGACGATATCTCGCGCCGGATAATGCAGCTGGAGATCGAAGAGCAGGCGCTCGGACGCGAGACGGACGCGCTTTCGGCGTCGCGGCTCGATTCGGTCAAAAAAGAGCTCGCCGAACTGCGCGACAAATTCGATTCCATGAAAGTGCGCTGGGAGCGCGAAAAACAGAACATAACCCGCGTGCAGAAACTGCGCGAGGAAATAGAACAGACCAACGCTAAGATCGAACAGGCGCAGAACGGCTACGACCTTGCAAAAGCCGCGGAATTGCGCTACGGCACGCTGCCTTCGCTCAAAAAGCAGCTCGAAGAGGCCGAATCCGCCGCAAACGGGGAAGAGGACGTGCTGCTCCGCGACTGCGTCACCGACGACGAGATCGCCAAGGTGGTGTCGCGCTGGCCCGGAATACCCGTGGCGACACTTCTGGAAAGCGAGCGCGAAACGCTGCTCGGCCTGGAAGGCATACTCCACAAGCGCGTCATAGGTCAGGACGAGGCGGTCAGCCGCGTCGCCGACGCCATACTGCGTTCGCGCGCGGGGATACGCGACCTCAACCGGCCTATCGGCTCGTTCCTGTTCCTGGGGCCCACCGGCGTGGGCAAGACCGAGCTCGCCAAAGCGCTGGCGGAATCGCTGTTCGACGACGAACGCTCGATGGTGCGCATAGATATGTCCGAATATATGGAAAAATACTCGGTGTCGCGCCTTATCGGCGCGCCTCCGGGATACGTCGGCTACGACGAAGGCGGTCAGCTGACAGAAGCCGTGCGCCGCAGGCCTTACGCCGTGGTGCTGTTCGACGAAGTCGAAAAGGCGCACCCCGACGTGTTCAACGTGCTGCTGCAGGTGCTCGACGACGGCAGGATAACCGACGGGCAGGGAAGAACGGTCGATTTCAAGAACACGGTAATCATAATGACCTCCAACCTCGGTTCGGATATCATACTCGACGGAATAGACGGTTCGGGCGAGATAAGCGAAGAGGCGCGCGGTGCGGTCGAAGCGCTGCTCAAGCGCAGCTTCCGTCCCGAATTCCTCAACCGGCTCGACGATATCGTGTTCTATAAACCGCTCACGCGCGCGAATATGCGCGATATCCTCGACCTTCAGCTCGCCGCTCTGAGCAAACGGCTCGCCGAAAAGCAGATAACGCTCACCCTCACCGACGAAGCGCGCGACGGTATAATCGACGCGGCTTTCGATCCGGCGTACGGCGCGCGCCCGCTCAAGCGCTATATCCAGACCAATCTCGAAACGCTCGCCGCAAAAGCCGTGCTTTCGGGCAAACTCGGGCCCGGAGACGAGCTCAGGATCGGTTTTTCCGAAGGAAGACCCGTACTGTTGTGATATCGTGCAAAAAATCATACGTAAAATTGAATAAAACGCCAAACTTTTTCGGCAAATTGTTCAAATGCTATTGACAAATCGTTAATACTGTGTTACATTAATATCAACCAATATTATAAATCTCAAGAAAGGTGAAAATTATGAAAAAATTATTGGCTCTCATCCTCGCAGTCGCGTTCGTACTTACCGCAGCGGTAAGCGTGTCCGCTGACTTTGTGGAACACGACGATGCGCCCACGTCTTATCTCTGGCTTAACGCCGACGGTTCCACAGCTCCCAGCATCGCTTTCAAAGTCCCTGCTTCCGCTTTCAAGAACGGAAAAATTACTCTTGCCGCTAAAGTTATGTTCGGCGAAGACGTTGAAGGCTCAGGCCTCGCTTACGTCAACTGCTACGCATACTCTGACGAAGAACAGTACAACAATTTCGATTACCTTATGACGTTCACCGATTTCGCCGCTTCCAATGTAAATATCGAAGTTGAAAACGACGAAGGCGAAAAAGTGCCCACCAGCCCGCTCGGCATCTGGCACGATTATTCCGCCGAATTCGATCCGTTCAACATTACTTACGGTGATTATAAGGATGACGCTACCGCTCCCGCGATGCTTACCATCGGCATTGGTTTCTACAATGCTACCGGTACCATCAACGTTGCCAGCATCTCCGTTCGTCAGAACAACGAAGTCGTTTGGGCTCTCGATTTCTCAAACGGCCTCGATCTCGAAGATGAAAGAATCATTGCGAAGAACAATATAACTGCCGAAAACGAATTCGAAGCCTGGGGCGTCGAACTTCCCGAAGACGATCTCGTAGGCACCAACATCGCTCTTGACTGCCCGTGCAGAGTCGTGGGCGGCGTTCTCGAAGGCGATCCTAAAGAATGCGGCGGCAACACCACTTACTGCACCGGTCTTACCGACGGCGTTGCAAGCCCTGACAAAGACTACAGCTCCATCTGGTTCGGCTTCCTTTCCAACAACAACGCGCGTGATAACGCCGTTACCGAAACCATCGAAGGCGTCACTACCAGAATCGGTAAAGCTGTCATCGACCTCGGCGAAGCTAAAGAATTCAGCAAAGTCCGCGCTCACGTCTGGGCTGCAAACGAATCCGGCATAGGCGTCTACACCGCCATCATCGTATACGTTTCCGACGATAACGAAAACTGGACCAACGTAGGCGAAATGCTTCTCGGCGTTGAAGGCGAAGTTTACTGGGCAGAGACCTCCGATTCCTTCGAATCTCAGACCGCCCGTTACGTAATGGTCGAATTCCAGTATGTCAACGGCGTTTGGGGCTTCGTAAACGAGATCCAGGTCGTTCAGGATGCCGTTGTTGACGTAAGCGAAGAGGAATCCACTCCCGCAGAAGAATCCACTCCTGCAGAGGAATCCAAACCTGCTGAAGAATCTAAACCCGTAACCCCGACCACCGGCGACGCGGGCATCATCGCTCTTGCAGTCGTTTCCGTGCTCGCTCTCGGCGGCGCTGTCGTTGTTAAAAAGAGCAAATAAGCTTATAGCTTGATATCCGGGGGCTGCAAACGCAGCCCCCTTTACTTTTCCCGACGCAGACCGAACGCCGCGCCGAAAGAAATAAAAAAATAATCCTTGACATTCGCAAATTTTATGTTATAATAACATCTGCGCGAACAAAAAGCGCAAACGCGCAAGCGCGTTTAATTGCAAATTGCAAATGGCAAATTGAAAATTAAGGTATCAGTTTATGAACAATCCGATAGAAGAAAAGAGTTTTGGCTTCGCTGTCAGGATCGTTAAACTGAGCAGATATTTGAACGAGCAGAAGAATGAGTTTGTTTTATCAAAGCAGATCCTTCGCTCGGGAACAAGTATCGGCGCAAATATTGCCGAAGCACAGCAAGCGCAAAGCGACGCCGATTTCATTTCGAAAATGAATATTGCGCTCAAAGAAGCCGCCGAAACAAAGTTTTGGCTCAGACTTCTTGAAGCGACAGATTATTTGTCAAAGGCAGAAACGCAATCCATCCTCGCGGAATGTATCGAGCTTGAGAAAATCCTCTACTCCATCGTCCGCACTTCAAAATCCAAACAATAATTTGCAATTTGCAATTTGCAATTTTCAATTTATATTCGCGGGTATGGCGGAATTGGCAGACGCGCTAGATTCAGGTTCTAGTGGGGGCAACTTCGTGTAGGTTCAAGTCCTATTACCCGCACCAGCAAAAGAAGCAGCCGAATGGCTGCTTCTTTTGCAATTAAATCCGTCCTGGCGGACGGGTGAAATCCACCTTCGGTGGATGAAATCGCTTCGCGATGAAATCCGACTTCGCCGGGTTAAGAGGACGGATTTGATTTTATCGAGCGCGAAGTGCTCGATTTCATCTGAGGGCTTCGCCCGAAGATTTCACCGGGGCGGAACGAACGATTTCACTATTGCTTTTATCATTCTCGTTGTGTATAATGACATTGATGAATAAAAACAGGGAGAAAACGAAAATGAAAAAAATCATAATACTGCTGCTTGTTTTGGCTTTGCTGCTTCCGTGCGCGGCGGCGTTCGGCGCGTTTGCGGCGGAAAACAAAGGTATGACTTTTGACGCCGACACGGTCAAGCAGACAAAAGCTCCCGCCATGCCGCTGACCTGGGAAGCGCGGATAAAAGTCGCGAAAAACGCCGGGAACGGCAGGCTCGGCACCATTGTCGGCAACTTTTCCAACAGCACCACGGTCAGTATGAACCTCGAACTGCGCGATAACGGCGCGGTGGCGCTCTACTGGAACAACGGCAGCACTTCGCCGCGCTACGATTTCACTTCGTACGACATCCGGACCGGCGAGGCCGTGAATATTGCCGTCACCATAGATCCGGAAACCAAAGCCGCGTCGCTGTACGTGGAAGGCGAGCTCAAGCAGACCATACAGACCGCCATTACCGCGGTAAAACTGCCTAACGGGCTCGTCGTCGGCGGCGACTTGCGGGACAGCAACACGCAGTATTTAAAGAATTCGGAACTGTTTTCCGTGGCGCTGTATTCCGACGTGAGGACCGACGCGGAACTGAAAGCCGATCTGAACGGCCCCGATACCGGCGACGAAAACCTGATCGCGGCGTACGACCTTACGTCGGGTTCTCCGTTTACGGATCTTTCCAAAAACAAAAACGACCTTAAGAAAGAGACTAAAATGATTTACAACGCCGCCGAAGACCCCGATACGAGAGGTATGTACTTTACCGCAGACGCGCTCTGCACGACCGATATCATTGCCGAAATGCCAAAGACCTTTGAAGCGTGGGTCAAAGTCCCCGAAGGCTACAACGAAAGGGCGGGCATTATCTTAGGCAACTACGAAGGGACCGCCGCGTGCGTGAACTTTGAAATAAGCACCAGAGGCGCGCCGAGGATATATTTTACCGATTCGAACGGCAGGACCACCGAGCAGATATTCTCGTGCGACGTCCGCACCGGCGACTGGGCGCACGTCGCCATAGTCAACGATTCCGATAATTCAAAGCTCCTTTGCTACATAAACGGCGCGCTCGCGCAGACCGTGAGCAAGACGATGTCGTGCAGCGTGCCCGAGGTGGGCTACTGCATCGGCGGCGACCGCAGGTCGGGCAACGGACAGTATTTCAAAGGCAAGATATCCAGCGTGACCGTGTTTTCCGGCGTTCGCACGGCGGAGCAGATAGCTTCCGATATGCAAAACGTCGACCTTACCGCCGAAGGGCTTATAGCGCATTACGACCTCAACGGCAGGCAGAACGCGCTTGTGATAGAAGACGGCTCGGGCAACGGCCACGACGCGGAAGTGCTTAAAAACTGGATCGAGCCCGAAAACAAGCAGCCGCTCGAAGATTACGCCTATTCGATGGCGATAATCGGCGATATCCAGGTGCTCACGTTCTACGCGCCCGACAAGCTGCATTACATCTTCGACTGGCTGACCGAAAACGCCGAAAAGACCAAACTCAAATACGTACTCGGACTCGGCGACACGACCGAAAGGGACACGGCTCAGGAATGGAAGCTCACCAAAGAGCAGTACGACCGCCTGAACGGTATAGTGCCGTATTCCATAGTCCGCGGCAACCACGATTCTTCCGCCGGTTTCAACAAGTATTTCGGCGACGAAGCGTACAAAGCCACCTATACCGAATCGTACGACGAAAAGATAGAAAATACCGCGAGGATCGTTCAGATAGGTATGGTCAAATATCTCATACTCACGCTCGATTACGGCGCCGCGGACGAAGTGCTCGACTGGGCGGGGGAAGTTATAGAAAGCCACCCCGACTGCAACGTCATCGTCACCACGCACTGCTATCTGTTCCGTGACGGCACGACGCTCGACGCCAACGACGTATGTCCGCCGACCACCTCGGGCGGATACAACAACGGCGACCATATGTGGGAAAAATTCGTTTCCAGGCACAAAAACATATCGCTCGTCATCAGCGGACACGATCCTTGCGATAACGTGGTCGTCACGCGCACCGAAGGCGCCGGTGGCGCGACAGTTACGCAGATGCTCGTCGACCCGCAGGGGATGGACCTCACGTCGCCCGCCGGTATGATTTGTATGCTGTATTTTTCGGAAGACGGCACGCAGGTGCAGGTCGAATACTATTCCGCCATACGTGACCGGTATTTCAAAAAGAGCAACCAGACTTCGTTCACGCTCGAAACGATAGTCTGCGAGCACACCTACGGCGAATGGGTCACCGAAAAAGAGCCGCAGATCGGCGAGGAAGGCTTAAAACGCCGCGTGTGTTCCAAGTGCGGCCACGAAGAGACCGAGACCATCCCCGCGCTCGAAGCGCCCGTATCGGGCGAAGAAGAGCCGACGAAACCCGAAACGGAAATATCCGAAACGTCAAAGGAAAATGACGAGAGCGGCTCCGGGATGATCGTGCCCGTTATCATCGCCGCCGTCGCCGCCGCAGCGATCGCCGCCGCGGTCATAATAATAAAAAAGAAAAAGAAATAAAGAAAACCGCAAAAAATAGCGGCAGGCCGGAAACTTTTCCGGTCTGCCGCTTTGTTTTTTTAGCTATTCGTCTTTTTCCGATCTGTTGCTCGTCACGTGTTCGTTCACTTCGCAGTTCGTTTTGAAAGAGCCGCAGTTGTCGAGCGTCACTTCGAACGGCGCGTTTCGGTCGTTTTTGCAGTCGGTAAGCTCGATATTATCGGTGAAACGCGCGTAGATCGCGTTGGGGGTGCTGAACGAGCAGTTGACTATCTTTACGTTTTTGTGGTAATACTTTTCGTTTCCGCACGATTTGAATTCGGGTATCGAAGCCACGCCGGCCCGTTCGGTCTCGAACCGCACGTTTTCAAACGTCACGTCGTTGACCGGGCTCGCTTCGAACCAGTAATTGGTGTCGCCGGTGAAAAGCAGGTCCATTTCGGTAAAGCAGTTTTTCATCACCGTCTTTCCGCGCGTCTGGAACCGCAGGTGCGTGTTGGCTTTTCCGAACGAGCAGTTTTCGATATACACGTTGGGGTTGGTATCGAGGTTTTCTATAAGGTCGCCGGTAGCGTGACCGAGCACTTCTTTATCGAGCGTGAGCTTCTTGGTCCTGGTATCGACGGTTTCTATCTTCAGTATTTTATACCTTGCCGTCTCGTACATCGTATGCCCGTCTTTTACGGATATCGTGTCGCCTTCGCCGAATATCTTGAACGTCACGGCGGGGCCCGGGCAGGTGATATACATCTCGCGCCCGTTCTTGCTTTCGAACGCGTAGTAGTTCGAATGTATGTTGAGCGCGTCGTCGATCATTCCGTAGAAGACGGAATTCTTTATCACAAGGTCGCCCTTGAGCGCCACCGCGTGCAGACCGTCCGCCGTGTTGGAGGCGATGCCGGGAGATTTTTCGTCGTAAAACATTTTGAGCCCGTCGAGCGTGACGTTTTTGCAGTAGATGGGAAGTATCCCCATACCCAGTCCGTTCAGGATGCGGTAGTTTTCTATGCGCACGTTTTCGCTGTTGAAAGCGGTCAGATTGGAAATATCGCGGTTGCCGCCGCTCAAAACGAGCGTGGAACCGGCTTTGTAGCCGGGCAGGTTTTCGCCTTTGAATACAACGTCTTCGCCGTCTTCGTACGCGAGCATCATCGGGACCGTGCCGCCCCAGGGGAGAACGGCTTTTTCTTTATCGATCGAGCCGATTATGACGACGGGCCAGCTTAGACCTTTGAGCGTCTCGGTGTCGAACTCCTGCATAAACACAAAGCCTTTGTCAATGGTCTCGTCGCGGAAATACGGGCTGTAGGGAATGAACCTGCCGTCTTTTACTTCGTAGGGGAAACCGTCTTTTACGCGGCACCGCAAATAGTTTTCGCCGCGCTCTTTAAGTATCATCTCGGTGGTGAAAGAGCGATCGTACCTGACGTTCACGTTCTTTACGGCGACGTTTTTGCTGTTCGCCATGACGAACGGCTGGATCATCCCGTGCAAAAGTATCGTCGCGCCGCCGAAATCCAGCGTGACGTTTTCTTTGCTTTCCACGCAGACGGCGACTCCGTACCCTTTGGAATGTTCGGAAAGCGAACAGAAATATTCGTAATTATCGCTGAAGTCCGTGTCTTCTTCGTAATATTCGAGCAGTTCTTTATCGAAATAATAATAAGTGTCGCTTTCTATGGCGATCCCTTTTCGGAACAATACTTTTTTCATTTCGTCTTTTCTCCCGCTTTCTTTTTGCCGTCAAGCATTTTTGCGGCGTAGTATTTGTCGTAGTTTTTCTTCGGTCTGCCTAAGATATGCGATATGTCTTCTATAAGCTTATCGCCGTAAATGGCGTGACCTTGGTAATTGGGATGCAGCGCGAGGTTGGAACCGGAAAAATACTTTGAGTCGAAAGGGATATAGCGGTAGCAATCGATTATCTTTATATCTTTGTATCTTTGATATATCTCTTTCATCTTTTCCGCGGTCTCTCTCAGCGTAAAGTTCGGGCCGTTTTCGTCCGACCGCCAGATAGGCAGCAGACCTATGATAAGCGCCTTGGGGAAATACGACTTTGCGGCTTTAATCACGGTTTCCATAGTCTTTTCAAGCTCGCCGAACGCCGCTTCCTTAGGCGCGGCGCCCATACAGAACGAATTCGTGCCGTTCGCTATCAGCACGTAATCCGGCTTGATGTCGTAACCGCCCAGCAGATTATAATCGTTGAACGACCTGCCGGAAACGGCCATATTCACGCTGTAAAGATCATACTTCAGCGCGAGCTTGTTGAAATAGGCGCATTCGGGTCTGAGACATTCGCTGCCTTCGGTGATCGAATCGCCGAGCAGGACTATGGTCTTTTTCTTTTTGACTTTGCTTACCGCTGCGTCTTTGTCTATGGATATTTTGTCTATCGCGACCGTGTGGCAGCAGGGGAAGACGAGCGTAATCCGTTTGTCCCCGGGCGGCAGCGCGAATTCGTCGGTGATATGGTCGCCCTTGTTCACCTTGCGCGTTTTGCCGTCCAGCGCCTTGCGGTTCACAAACAGGCCGAATTTAAGGTCGTAATCTCTCACCTCGGCGTCCATAACGGTGTAGCTTATCTTCAGTTTGCCGGTATCCGAATAAAAATCGAGCATCACGCCGGTCTCGTACTGGCCGGAATTGCGAGTGGTGCATTTTATGTTCTGAATAATGTTGAGCCGGTCGAAAAAGAGCCCGTATTCGTCGGTGTGGTAAGAAAGATAGTTGCAAAACAGCCCTTCGTCCAGGAATCTTTTAAGCGTGCGGTCTTTTATGGGGTACTGCCTGTCTTCTTCTTTAAGCGTCACGTTTTCCAGCTTCACGCGCACGTCCTTGTTGGCGTAAAACCGCACTTCGTCTATCGCGTTTCTTCCGTTGCCGTAGAAATCGGCGGCAAAGCCGTCGTTCACGTCTATGTAAACGCGATATCTCGTGAGCTTTATCACAATGTGATACCGTACGCCGGGTTCAAAAGAGGTATTACCGCTTTTGTCGCGGATCAGGTCGCAGGTGCGGTTGAAATCGGGGCAGTATCCGCCGAAATTCAGCTTGTCTTTCGCCTTGAAGACCACGAATTTTGATTGATAGATATAATCAGCGGCGAACTTTCCTTCTTCGCCCACGTTGACCGTGAAAAGTTCGTTCGGGAAAATGAACGAATCGTCCACGCAGGGCTCTTTAGGGAGGGAAGTGAAAGTGATATCGAACGACAGTGTGACAAGGTCTTTGCAAAGAGGGCTTTCGGGTCTTATTTTAAAAATCTCGTTCCGCATAAAACGCCTCGTGTACGGTTTTTGTTTCTTATATTGCGGCGGCGCACCCGGTAAAGAAGTGCGCCGCGCTTTATTTTGTTTTTACAAATGCAACTTTTGTTTGGTCACGAATCGGAATACATCGCCTGGATGTTTTCGATATCGCTTTCGGCGGCGCTCCTGCGCGCTTCAAAGCCGGCGGCGAAAGTGATCGAACCGTCCATCATCTTCTGCAGCAGCCAGGGGAGCGACGTATCGTTGGTCGCGTTGCCGTGGCTTCCCACGTTGTAGATGAATCCCAGATCGGTGCCGCGCGTGCCGAAGATTATCTCCAGCATCTCTGCGCTGTTTTCGTCGGTGGTCTTCTGATATTTGAGCGTGCGTTCTATATATTCCTTTTTGACCGTGTCGGTGGAAAAATAGCAAAACGTCTGCAGGCATTCGGAAGCGAAGATGCGATCTTCGTCGCTGAGCACGTCGGGAATGGCGAACGCGTTGCCGGACCAGCTGTTGAGCAGCGTGTGGTAATCTTCCTGCTCTACGCTGTACTTGGGGATAGGCAGCACGCCGAACTCGTCTTCCATATCCGAAAACTCGTGGATATAAGACATTATCTCGCTGAAGAACAGCGATCTGCCCTCTTTGAACATCTTGCTGGTCAGTTCGCGCACGGGATTCGAAGAGACGTTGAAATAGTCGTTGGCGCAGCAGTAAAGAGTCCTGTCGGAAAACAGCTTGTTCATAGTTTCCACCACGTTTGCCGAGCGTTCGTTATACATCGAAAGCACTATTTCGCCGTTCTTGACGTCTACTATCTTTTCGCCGCTGCCGTAGAACCAGTTCCAACTGTCGTCGGCCTGACCCACGTAACCCGTTTTGTCCCTGTAGTCGATCAGTCCGTCTTCGTTCAGGTCTTCCGACATCAGTTTGGAATATTCGTACACCAAATCGAAAGTCCATTCGCCGTCGCGGACGGTCTGGTAAAGATCCGGCAGGCTGTATTTTGCGGCGAGGCTCTTGTTGAAGAACACCAGCGGAGTGGCGTTGAAGCCGTAAAGACCGCAGTCGCCCTGAATGAAGAACAGCTTTCCGTTCACTTCGGCGGTCGTCTTGAACGACCGGTCGAACCACGGCGATTCGGTGTCAAAGCCTTCTATGGTGTTGAGGTCGGCGAATATGCCTTCGCCGGCGAGCGCGCCCAGACAGTATATAGAGGGCGCCACGACGTGGACTCCGAGCGTGCCGGCAAGATGGTTTTCGCGCAGCTGCTGCGCGGCGGCGCCGCTCATACGGTCGGAAACCACATAGAGTTCGCGTATCTTCACGCCCAGATAGTCTTCGGTCAGGCGGTTGCGTTCGGCTATCGCCTCGTTGACGTTGGTGGTGATGCATTCGCTGGTGTCGTCGACGTATTCGCTCGGCATTATCTCGGAGCCGTAATCGGTATTATGCCACGAACCCATTATCACGAATTCTTTGTCTTCGTAATCCTTCTGTTCAACATTGAGCACCGGAGCGGTCGATTCTTCTTCGGCGGAAGATTCTTCTTCCGATATTTCGGCGCTCTGTTCGGTGCTTACGGGCTCTTCTTTGCTCTGTTCTTCCTCGGTCTTGCCGCAGGCGGCAAAGCACGCGGCGATAAGCGCAAAGCAAAGCAGTAACGCCAGCAACTTTTTCATAAGCTGTCCTCCTTCGATTCTGCGGGGAAGCGATATCCCGCCCCGCGTATTTACAGATTTATAATATCATATACGCGTTCGTAAATCAATACCCGCAAACGGTTTTTTGCGCCGCCGCAGGCGCTTTTTTATTTTACGGTTGACAAACAGGCGTCCGGCGGTTATAATAATAGCCGGAAAAGGCAAAGGCGTCTTTCGTGGTATACCATGAAAGGCGCCTTTTTTGCTTTTTTTAGAAATTTATAAAAAAGAAAGACGCGGATATGAGTGTTCATGAAGAATGCGGCGTTTTCGGGCTGTATTCCGAAAAGCCGGTCAATGCATCCGGAATAGCGTATTACGGGCTGTACGCGTTACAGCACAGAGGGCAGGAAAGCTGCGGCATCGTCGTCAACGACGACGGGCTGTTCACGGCGTACAAGGATCTGGGGCTTATAGGCGAGGTGTTCACCGAGCCGGTCCTTTCGGCGTTCCCGAAAGGGACTATGGCGGTGGCGCATACGCGCTACGGCACGACCGGCGCGACCAGCCGGAGCAACTGCCAACCTATCGTCGTCAACCACCAGAAAGGGAGGATGGCGCTCGCGCACAACGGCAATCTTTCCAACGCCACAAAACTGCGTTCCGAATTGGAACTTTCCGGCGCCATTTTCCACACGTCCAGCGACACCGAGACCATTGCGTATATCATAACTCGGGAACGGCTGAAAACGAATTCCATAGAAGAAGCGGTGAGCCGCGCGATGTATACCCTCGACGGCGCGTATTCCATAGTCCTTATGTCGCCGCAGAAACTCATTTGCGCGCGTGATCCGTACGGTTTCCGTCCGCTGTGTTACGGCGTTACGGGCGACGGGATGTACGTTGTCGCTTCCGAAAGCTGCGCGATAATGGCGGTCGGCGCCGAATTCGTAAGGGATATCGAACCCGGCGAGATACTCATATTCGGAAAAAACGGCATAGAATCGCGCAGAGAACATTGCGGCAGGCGCAAAAAACACTTCTGCGTTTTTGAATACATCTATTTCGCGCGGCCGGATTCCGTAATAGACGGCGTATCGGTCCACAACGCCAGAGTCAGGGCGGGCGAGATACTCGCGCGCATCCATCCCGCCGACGCCGATATCGTTATTGGCGTGCCCGATTCGGGGCTCGACGCCGCGATCGGTTACAGCCGCGGGTCCGGGATACCGTACGAGATAGGGCTTATTAAAAACAAATACATAGGCAGGACGTTCATTTCACCCGACCACCGTCTTGACAGGGTGAAGATAAAGCTTTCGGCGGTCAAAGAGGCGGTGGACGGCAAGAGGGTCGTCCTTATCGACGATTCCATCGTCCGCGGCACTACGTGCGGAAGGATAGTCCTGCTCTTGCGCGAAGCGGGCGCAAAGGAGATCCATATGCGCGTATCGGCGCCGCCGTTCAAGTTCCCGTGCTACTACGGTGCCGATATCGATTCGCAGGAAAACCTCATCGCCTGCCGCCATACGGTCGCCGAGACGGCGTCGCTTATCGGGGTCGATTCGCTGGGGTATCTGCCGCTGGAAAACCTTTGCGAGCTCGCCCCCGGGCGGAAACTGTGCAGCGCCTGTTTCAGCGGGGAATACCCCACGGAAATCCCCGAAGACACGCGAAAAGACCGGTTCTGTCAGCGCCTTTCCGAAATAGGAGAATAAAAATATAAAGCAGATCTTTTTCGATCTGCTTTTTTTATAAGTTTTAAGTTTTCGCGCGTGCGGCGCGGATAGGGTCACTTTTTCGATCTTTCGTAAGCCGCGCCTATAAAGCCCAGAAACAGCGGATGCGGCTTGTTGGGGCGTGATTTGAATTCGGGGTGATACTGCACGCCCACGAAGAACGGCCTTTCGGTAAGCTCCACGGTCTCCACAAGGCGTCCGTCCGGCGACATGCCGCTCAGGGTAAGTCCGTGACGGGTGAGTATTTCGCGGTAATCGTTGTTGAATTCGTAGCGGTGGCGGTGGCGTTCGGATATATGGCGCGCGCCGTAGCATTTTTCCATAGTGGTGCCGGGGACTATGTCGCAGGGGTACGCGCCAAGCCGCAGCGTGCCGCCCTTGTCGACTTCGTCGCTTTGACCGGGCATAAAGTCTATGACCTTGTGCGCGCATTCCGCGTCGAACTCGCCCGAGTTCGCGTCCGTTATCCCGGCGACGTGCCGCGCGTATTCTATGACGGCTATCTGCATTCCCAGGCAGATGCCGAAATACGGTATGTGATTCTCACGCGCGTAGCGCGCGGCTTCTATCATTCCTTCTATGCCGCGGCTGCCGAATCCGCCCGGCACGATGATCCCGTCGAGCCCGCCCAGCGTTTCCGCGACGTTTTCTGAAGTTATCGTCTCGGAATCTATCCAGTGGATCTTGATATGGGTGTTGTATATGTAACCGGCGTGGCGCATCGCCTCGGCGACCGAAAGATACGCGTCGTGCAGCGCGACGTATTTGCCCACCAGACCTATGTGCAGCGGAGTGCGCGGCGCTTTGATCCGCTCCACCATCGCTTTCCAGTCGGCAAGGTCGGGTTCGGGCGCGTCTATGCCCAGCTCGCGGCAGACCACCGAAGAAAAGTCGGCTTTTTCAAGCATCAGCGGCGCTTCGTAGAGTATGGGCAGCGTGATGTTTTCTATGACGCAGTCTTTCTTTACGTTGCAGAAAAGCGCTATCTTATCGAATATCGCATCCTCGAGCGGCTCGTCGCAGCGCAGTATGATTATGTTGGGGTTCACGCCCATGCCCTGCAGTTCCTTTACGGAATGCTGCGTGGGTTTGGTCTTGTGCTCTTCCGAACCGTGCAGGTAGGGGACGATGGTCACGTGGATGAACAGGCTGTTTTCGCGTCCCACTTCCAGCGATATCTGGCGCACGGCTTCGATGAACGGCTGCGATTCGATATCGCCTATGGTGCCGCCTATTTCGGTTATGACCACGTCGGCGTCGGAATGCTTGCCCACGTTGTATACGAATCCTTTTATTTCGTTGGTGATGTGCGGGATGACCTGTACGGTGTGGCCCAGATATTCGCCGCGGCGTTCTTTGTTGAGCACGTTCCAGTATACTTTACCGGTGGTGAGGTTGGAATACTTGTTCAGGTCTTCGTCTATAAAACGCTCGTAGTGCCCCAGATCGAGGTCGGTCTCGGCGCCGTCTTCGGTGACGTAGACTTCGCCGTGCTGATAAGGGCTCATCGTGCCGGGGTCGACGTTGATGTACGGGTCGAGCTTCTGCGACGCGACTTTAAGTCCGCGCGCCTTGAGCAGACGCCCGAGCGACGCGGCCGTTATGCCTTTTCCGAGACCGGAGACCACGCCTCCTGTAACAAAAATGTATTTGGTCATTTTCTTTTCCTCCACTCAGACGTCCGATACTATACGGGTTTTTTATATCGCCGCGCCGCGGCGGATCATTCCCATTCCACGGTTGCCGGCGGTTTGGACGTGATATCGTAAACCACGCGGTTGATCGTCTTTACTTCGTTGGTGATGCGGCGCGACGCGGTTTCGAGCACTTCGTACGGGATCCGCGTCCAGTCGGCGGTCATAAAATCGTCGGTGGTCACGGCGCGCAGCGCCACGGTGTGGCCGTACGTGCGCGCGTCGCCAATCACGCCCACGCTCCGTGTATCGGTGAGCACCGCGAAATACTGGCTGGGGCGCACGCCCGCGCGCTCGAGTTCTTCGCGGAATATCGCGTCTGCTTCGCGCAAAGTATCGGCTTTCGCCTTGGTTATTTCGCCTATTATACGCACGGCGAGCCCCGGGCCGGGGAACGGCTGGCGCATAACGAGTTTTTCGGGTATGCCCAGTTTGAGACCCACGGCGCGCACTTCGTCCTTGAACAGCTCTTTCAGCGGCTCAACGATGGATTCGAAATCCATAACGGAGGGAAGTCCGCCCACGTTGTGGTGGCTCTTTATGGTCGAAGCGTCGCCTTTGCCGCTTTCGATTATGTCGGGGTAGATCGTGCCCTGCACGAGTACGTCCATCTTTCCCAGAACGCGGCTCTGCTCTTCGAAGACCCGTATGAATTCCTCGCCTATTATCTTGCGCTTTTTTTCGGGTTCGCAAACGCCTTTCAGGCGCGTGAGGAAACGGTCTTCGGCGTTTACGCGGACGAGTTTCATATTGAATTTGCCGCGGAACACGCTTTCCACGTCGTCGCCTTCGTTTTTGCGAAGTAACCCGTGGTCGACGAAAACGCAGGTGAGGTTATCGCCCGCCGCGCGGTGCATCAGCGCCGCCGCGACCGAAGAATCCACGCCGCCCGAAAGCGCGCACAGCACGCGCTTGCCTTTAAGTTCGGCTTTATATTTTGCCACGGTCTTTTCTATAAAATCGTCCATTTTCCAGTCGCCCGCGCAGCCGCAGACGCCGAAAAGGAAATTGCGAAGTATAGTTTTGCCGTATTCGGTGTGCGTGACTTCGGGATGAAACTGCACGCCGTAGATGCGGCGGCGAACGTCCGCCATCGCCGCGCAGGGGCAGCTTTCGGTGCAAGCGACGGTCTCGAACCCTTCGGGCACGGAATTTACGTAGTCGGTGTGGCTCATCCAGCAAACGCTCTTTTCGGGAACGTCTTCGAATATCGGGCACGGAGATATCGTGACTTCGGTCTTGCCGTATTCGCTTATGCTGCCGGCGGAACGTATTTCGCCGCCCGCCATATAGGCGATAAGCTGGTGGCCGTAGCAGATCCCCAGCACGGGGATCCCGATACCGAGGATCGCGGGGTCGTAATGGGGCGAGTTTGGGTCGTAAACGCTGTTGGGCCCGCCGGTGAAAATTATGCCTTTGTATCCGTTCGATATTATTTCGTCAAGCGATATCCTGTTGTACGGCTTGATTTCGGCAAACACGCCGTTTTCGCGCACGCGGCGCGCTATCAGCAGATCGTACTGGCCGCCGAAATCGAGAACGAGAATTTTTTCCATATCTCAGACCGATATCTCCTTTTCGGTTTCTTCGTACTGAGCGAGCACAGGGGCGAGCTTGTTTACGTATTTTTCGACCTGCTCACCGCATCTGCCCGTGTAGAGCGCGGGATCGAGCACGGCGTTCATCTCGGCTTCGCTCATCCCGAATTCGGGCATTCCGGCAAGCGTTTTGATAAGGTCGCATTCCAGCCCCTCTTTCATACGCGCGGTCGCTTCCATCGAAGCGCGCCGTATGATCTCGTGGACTTTCTGGCGGTCGCCGCCGCGCTTGACGGCTTCCATAAGCAGGTTTTCGGTTGCGATGAAAGGCAGGTATCCGTACACCGTCTTTGCGATGATCTTTTCGTTTACAACTATCCCGCTCGTTACGTTCAGCGTAAGCTTCAGCACCGCGTCGGCGCATAAGAACGCTTCGGGAAGAGATATCCTGCGGTTGGCGGAATCGTCCAGCGTGCGTTCGAGCCATTGGGATGACGCCGTGGCGGACGCGTTCGCCGCGTCGGAGATCAGATACCGCGAAAGCGAGCAGATGCGTTCGCACCGCATTGGATTGCGCTTGTACGCCATCGCCGACGAACCGATCTGCGAACTTTCGAACGGCTCTTCGAGCTGCCTGTCGTGCTGCAAAAGCCGCATATCGCAGGCGAATTTATACGCGCTCTGCGCTATCGCCGAAAGGGAGTTGAGTATCGCCGAATCGGTCTTGCGCGGGTACGTCTGTCCGCAGACGTCGAAGCGGGAATCGAACCCGAAATCGGCGCAGATCATCTCGTTCATTTTGTCGATCTTTTCGCCGTCGCCGCCGAACAGCTCCATAAAGCTCGCCTCGGTACCGGTGGTGCCGCGGCAGCCGAGCATCTTGAGGCGCGAAAGCGTGAAGTCGAGTTCTTCCAGGTCGCTTGCAAAATCCTGAAGCCACAACGACGCGCGTTTGCCCACGGTGACGAGCTGCGCCGGCTGATAATGGGTGTATCCCAGCGTGGGCAGATCCTTGTATTCGAGCGCGAAATCCGCAAGACTCTTTATGACGGCTATGAGCTGTTTGCGTATATATCTGAGCGCGTCGCGGTATATGATGATGTCGGCGTTGTCGGTGACGTAGCAGCTCGTGGCGCCCAGATGGATTATCCCGGCGGCTGAAGGAGCCGCTTTTCCGTAGGCGTAGATATGCGCCATCACGTCGTGGCGTACCTGCTTTTCGCGTTCCGCCACGGTCTCGTAATCTATATCCGTAATATGTTTTTCCAGCTCGTCGACCTGCGGCTGCGTCACGGGCAGCCCCAGCGCGTGTTCGGCTCGTGCGAGCGAGACCCAAAGTTTCCGCCAGGTCTGATACCGCGTGTCCGCGGAAAACAGCTTTAACATATACTGCGAAGCATAGCGCGAAGAAAGCGGCGATTCGTACGTGTCTTTACTCATTATGATATCCTACCTTATGATAATACTGTCGCGTTCGGGGCCGACCGAAACGTATTTTATCGGGCAGCCGATGCTTTTTTCTATGAATTCCACGTATTCGCGCGCCTGGACGGGCAGGTCTTCGAATCTTCTGCACGCCGAAATATCGCTCGCCCAGCCTTCCATATATTCGATTACCGGCTTTGCTTCGGCGAGCGCGGTGGGGAAGGGGAATTCGTCGGTCTTGCTGCCGTTCAGCTCGTAGTGCGTGCACACGGGGATCGCGCGCATATAAGAAAGCACGTCGAGCTTTGTCAGCGCTATACACGTCGCCGCCTGGACCTGAACGCCGTAGCGCGTGGCGACGATGTCGATAGGTCCCACGCGGCGCGGTCTGCCGGTCTTGGCGCCGTATTCGCCGCCCGCCTCGCGCAGTTTTTCGGCTTCTTCGCCGAACCATTCGCACACGAACGGGCCTTCGCCCACGCAGGTGGAATAGGCTTTTACCACGCCTATTATATCGTCTATCTTTACCGAAGGGCAGCCGGAGCCGATGGGCGCGTACGCCGCCGTGGTGTTGGACGACGTGGTGTAGGGCACTATGCCGAAATCGAGGTCCCGAAGCGACCCGAGCTGAGCTTCGAACATCACTTTTTTGCCTGCTTCTTGAGCTTCTCTGAGCAGTTTGCCCGTGTCGGTGATGAACGGCTTTATGCGGTACGCGTATTTTTCCAGCCACTCTTCAAGCTCTTCCATGGTGTGCGGCTTTGCGCCGTAGACGCGCTCGATTATAAGGTTTTTCCATTCGAGCAGATCTTCAAGATGGCGTTTGAGTTCTTCGGGGTAGAAGAGCTCGCCCGCGAGTATGGTCTTTTTCTGGTATTTGTCGGAATAAAACGGCGCTATGCCCTGCTTGGTGGAGCCGTATTTCTTATCGGCGAGCCGCGCCTCTTCCAACGCGTCGAGTTCGCGGTGCCACGGCAGAAGCAGCGGAGCGCGGTCGCTTATTTTGAGATTGTTTTCGTCGATATCAACGCCCTGCGAGCGCACGGAATCGATCTCGGCGAGAAGGTTTTCGGGGTCCAGCGCCACGCCGTTGCCCAGCACGTTGACCACGTTCTTGTGGAATATGCCCGAAGGCAGCAGATGAAGCGCGAACTTGCCGTATTCGTTCATCACCGTATGGCCGGCGTTGCCGCCGCCCTGATAGCGCACGACTATATCGTAATTGCCGGTGAGCAGATCGACCATGCGGCCCTTGCCTTCGTCGCCCCAGTTGATGCCCACTATCGCACAGTTGCCCATAACACGTTCCTCCGCGTATTTCATTCTTCGTTTTCCAGCCGTTCCATTATTTCGGCGTACGCTTCTTCCACGCCGCCCAGGTCGCGGCGGAATCTGTCCTTATCCAGCTTTTTGCCGGTCTCGCTGTCCCAGAGGCGGCAGGTGTCGGGGCTGATCTCGTCGGCGAGCACTATCGTGCCGTCGGAAAGTCTGCCGAATTCAAGCTTGAAATCCACCAGAGTCACGCCGCGCTTTTTCCATATCGCTTTGAGCTCGTCGTTTATGCGGAACGCGTAATCCTTGATGGTATCGATCTCCGCCTTGGTCGCGAGCTTCAGCGCCAGCGCGTGGTAAGTGTTGATGAGAGGATCGCCGAGCGAATCGTTTTTGTACGAAAATTCTATAGTAGGTTCTTCAAAAGGAATCCCTTCGGGAACGCCGTAACGTTTGGAAAACGAACCGGCGGATATGTTGCGCACAATCACTTCCAGCGGCACTATCCGCACGCGCTTCACCAGAGTGTCGCGCTCGCTCAGTTCTTTTACAAAATGCGTGGGGATGCCGGTCTTTTCAAGGCGGGACATCAAAGCGTTGCTCATCCGGTTGTTTATCACGCCCTTGCCGGTTATAGTCCCTTTCTTCAGCCCGTTGAACGCCGTGGCGTCGTCTTTGTACGAAACTATCAGCAGTTCCGGGTCGTCGGTCGCATAGACCTTTTTTGCTTTTCCTTCGTAAAGCTGTTCCCGTTTTTCCATAGGGGATCCTCCTTGGTGTGTGTGAGTATTTATTTTCCGCTTTCGCCGTAGTTCGAAAGCACCCGTGCGGAAGGATCGTTGACGTCACAGCCTTTCCATTCCTTGTTGGGCATCCAGAACCCGGCTATCATTTCGGCTTGTCCGGGGTAGTATTTTTCAAATATCTCGCGGTACAGAAGCGATTCCTTGGTGAACGGACGCGCATAGCCGTAAAGCGCGCTCTTTTGTTCGAGCTCGAGGTCTGTATACGTCTTTTCGGCGTATTCTTTCAGATAATCGACCATCGAATGTCCCACCGCATCCGAAAACGCGGCTTTTTCGCGCCACAGTATGGCGTCGGGAAGATACCCCAAACCTTCGAACGCGCGCCTGAGCAGATATTTGCCTTTGCCGTAACGGTTCAGCTTCTTTTCAGGATCTATCGCCATAACGTACTTCACAAAATCCAGATCGCCGAACGGCACGCGCGCCTCGAGCGAGTTTACCGAAATGCATCTGTCGGCGCGGAGCACGTCGTACATATGCAGTTCGCGCACGCGTTTCTGCGCTTCTTTCTGGAACTCTTCCGCATTCGGCGCAAAGTCGGTGTATTTGTAGCCGAACAGCTCGTCGGATATCTCGCCCGTGAGCAGTACACGGATATCGGTGCGCTCGTGGATGGCTTTGCAGACCAAGTACATACCCATACTCGCGCGGATAGTGGTGATGTCGTAGGTGCCGAGCAGATGGATCACGTCTTCGAGCGAACTTATCACGTCATCCGGAGTCATAAAGACTTCGGTGTGGTCGGCGCCGATATAGTCCGCGGCCTGCCGCGCGTATTTTAAGTCTATGGCGTCTTCGCTCATACCTATGGCAAAGGTCTTTATGGGCGTTTCGCTCTTTTTCGCGGCTATTGCGCAGACCAGCGACGAATCCAGCCCGCCCGAAAGCAGGAACCCGACTTTGGCGTCGGCGACGAGCCGCTTTTCCACGCCGCTTATCAGCTTTTCGCGGATATTTGCACAAATTTCCTCAATACTATCATAACATACTTTTTCAACTCTTGCAATATCCGAATAGCAAATAAATTCGCCGTTTTTATAATAATGTCCCGGCGGGAACGGAACTATCCTGTCTGTGAGCCCCACGAGGTTTTTTGCCTCGCTGGCGAACATTATCACGCCGTTTCCGTCGTACCCGTAATACAGCGGACGTATGCCTATCGGGTCGCGCGCGGCAATGTATTCGTCCGTCCTGCCGTCGTAGATGACGCAGGCGAATTCCGCGTCCAGCATTGCGAACATCTGCACGCCGTATTCAAAGTACATGGGCAAAAGTATCTCGCAATCACTGTCGCTCGCAAAGGTATATCCTTTTTGTTTAAGCTTTTCGCGTTCTTTTTCAAATCCGTACAGTTCGCCGTTACAAACGGCAAAGCAGCCGTCTTTTTCAAACGGCTGCATACCGGAAGGAGTGAGTCCCATTATTGAAAGCCGGTGGAATCCGAAGACCCCTTTTCCCGCTTTGACCACTTTGCTGTCGTCCGGTCCGCGTGATCTGGTTTGCGAAAATCCTTTTTCAAATGCGGCGCCGTCGCAGACTTCGCCGCAGTAACCGAAGATCGAACACATAAAACTCCACCTTATCTTACGCTGAACAGTATGTCGGCGTAGGTCGGGAACGGCCAGTAGGATTTGGCCGTTATCGTCTCCGCTTCGTCGCACGCCACGCGCAGTTCGCACATCTTGGGCAGCACCTTGTCGCGTATCATTGCAGATTCGGCGATCACGTCGCCCGCGTCGCGCAACGATATCTCGGCGCTTTGCAGTTCGTCCACCTTTTCGGCGATACGGTCGGTGAGTTCGGAAAGCTTTTTGACTATCCTCGTCTCGTATCCGCAGGGAACGGACTGATCGAACGCCTTCTTCGCGGCGGCGTTTTTCGCCGTATCGGCTGCGAAACGTTCCACCGCGGGGGCGATGAGCGTCTTGGCCATATCCGCCATTGTGTTGGCTTCTATGGTGACGGTCTTGCAGTAGTTTTCAAGCATTATCTCACAACGCGACTGCAGCTCTTCCACGGTGAACACCTTGTGCGAAGTGAGCATATCCACGTTCTTTTTGTCGAGCAGATGCGGCATACAGTCGGCGGTGGTGCGGTAGTTCAAAAGTCCGCGCACCTCGGTCGCCTCTTTTATCCACGAATCGTCGTAGCCGTTGCCGTTGAATATTATGCGCTTGTGCTCTTTTATCGTCTTCTTTATCATATCGTGCAGCGCGCTTTCAAAGTCTTCGGCGCCTTCAAGGATGTCGGCGTAGACCTTTAAGCTTTCCGCCACCGCGGCGTTGAGCATAATGTTGGCGCAGGCGATACTGTTGGAAGAACCCAGCATACGGAATTCGAATTTGTTGCCGGTGAAGGCGAACGGGGAAGTGCGGTTGCGGTCGGTGGTGTCGCGGTTGAATTTGGGCAGCACGTCCACGCCCAGCTTCATCTGCGTTTTTTCAACGCCTTTGTACGGCGCGTCGTTTTCTATCGCCTCGAGCACGGCGTTGAGCTCGTCGCCCAGGAACATCGATATCACTGCGGGAGGCGCCTCGTTCGCGCCCAGGCGGTGGTCGTTGCCCGCGGTCGCCACCGAAATGCGCAGCAGATCCTGATAATCGTCGACCGCTTTGATCACGGCGCACAAAAAGAGCAGGAACTGTGCGTTTTCATACGGAGTCTCGCCCGGCGAAAGCAGGTTCTGACCTTCGTCGGTGCCTATGGACCAGTTGTTGTGCTTGCCGGAACCGTTCACGCCGGCAAAAGGCTTTTCGTGCAGCAGGCATACCAGCCCGTGCTTGGAAGCGACCTTTTGCATTATCTCCATTGTCAGCTGGTTGTGATCGGTCGCAACGTTGGTCGTGGTGTATATCGGAGCAAGCTCGTGCTGAGCGGGCGCCACCTCGTTGTGCTCGGTCTTAGCCATAATGCCCAGCTTCCACAGCTCGTCGTTAAGTTCTTCCATAAACGCGGCTACGCGGGGCTTGATCGCACCGAAATAGTGGTCGTCCATCTCCTGCCCCTTGGGCGGTTTGGAGCCGAACAGGGTCCTGCCGCAGAAGCGCAGATCCGGGCGTGCATCGTACATCTCTTTTGTAATAAGGAAATATTCCTGCTCGGGGCCCACGGAGGAAACGACTCTTTTGACCGTCTTGTTGCCGAAAAGTCTGAGCACGCGCAGCGCCTGCTTGTTGAGCGCTTCCATCGAACGGAGCAGCGGCGTCTTTTTGTCGAGCGCGTGTCCGCCGTAAGAGCAGAACGCGGTGGGTATGCAAAGCGTCTTTCCTTTTATAAAAGCGTAAGACGTGGGGTCCCACGCGGTGTAGCCTCTCGCTTCAAAGGTGGCGCGCAGACCTCCGGAAGGGAAGGAAGACGCGTCGGGCTCGCCTTTGATGAGTTCTTTGCCCGAAAATTCCATTATCACGCCGCCGTCGGGCGAAGGGGCGATGAATCCGTCGTGCTTTTCAGCCGTGATACCGGTCAGCGGCTGGAACCAGTGGGTGAAATGGGTGGCGCCTTTGGCTACCGCCCAGTCTTTCATCGCCGAAGCGACCGCGTTTGCCACGCCGGGGTCGAGCTCCGCGCCTTCGTCGATGGTGTGCTTTAACGAAGCGTACACCTTAGCCGAAAGTGTAGCTTTCATTATTCTGTCGTCGAATACCATGCTGCCGAACGTTTCCGATACCGTTTTCATAACGATTCTCCTTTTCGTTTAAAAAATAAGATAAGGCGCCTTTCATATATAACCATACAAAAGACGCCTTTGCCTTTATTTATTCGATATGGATAAAAACGAAAAGCGCGCCTTTGAACCCTTAAAGCCCAAAGACGCCATTGCCTTCAACGCGGCTATTATATACCGCCGGAACGCGTTTGTCAAGACTTTTTTGCAACTTTTTTTACAAAACTTGCAAAAAGTGCGATTATTTTTGCCTTTTTCTCTTGACAACGCCGGATTTTGGTTATATAATGACGCCAAGATGAGCAAAGGCGTTCATTTTTTCGCAGGGGGAGGGAGTACCCCTTGCGCGGAAATGAGCGCCTTTATTGTTTTTTGGTGAAAGAAAGGTGAAAAGTATATGGTAAAGGAAGGCAAAGTCAGGATCCCTTCGGGCTGCGCGATAGCCGCGGTCATATCCAAAGAAGGCGGGCGCATGACGGGCGAAAAGATAATGAACGCCATGAAGCCCATGCACGACCGTTCCAACGGGCTCGGCGGCGGTTTCGCGGCGTACGGGATCTACCCCGAATACAAAGACCTTTACGCGTTCCATATGTTCTTCGACAGCCGCGATACGCGTAAAAAATGTGAAGCGTTCCTGAAAGAGCGGTTCGAGGTGGTAAAGGGCGAACTCATCCCCACGCGCAAGATCCCCGAGATCACCGACGAGCCGATAATATGGCGCTATTTCGTGACGCCGCTCAAATCGGTGCTCGCCGACTTGCAGCTCGACGAAAAAGAATTCGTCGCGCGCACCGTTATGAAGATCAACACCGAGACCGAAGGCGCCTACGTCTTTTCGAGCGGAAAGAATATGGGAACGTTCAAGGCGGTCGGATTCCCCGAGGACGTGGGAAGGTTTTACCGCCTGGATGAATACGAAGGCTACGGCTGGACCGCCCACGGCAGATATCCCACCAACACTCCCGGCTGGTGGGGCGGCGCGCATCCGTTCACGCTGCTCGATTATTCCGTGGTGCACAACGGCGAGATATCTTCCTACGACGCGAACCGCCGGTTCATAGAGATGTTCGGCTACAAATGCACGCTGCAGACCGATACCGAGGTCATCACCTACATACTCGACTATCTCGTGCGCCGTCAGGGGCTCACGCTGGAAGAGGCGGCGGACGTGATAGCGGCGCCGTTCTGGAGCTCTATCGATTCAAAGACCGACGAATACGAAAAGCAAAAACTCACTTACCTGCGCACGGTGTTCCCCAGCCTGCTCGTCACCGGACCGTTTTCAATAGTTCTGGGGTTCGACGGCGGGCTGATGGCGCTCAACGACCGGCTCAAGCTCCGTTCGATGGTCGTAGGCGAAAAGGGCGACAGGGTGTTCATCGCCAGCGAGGAAGCCGCCATACGCGTTATGGAGCCGGACGCCGAAAACGTATATGCGCCCGCGGGCGGCGAGCCCGTCATAGTCAAAGTAAAGGAGGGGCGTTACTGATGGGAGTCGAATTCATATATCCCGAATTTGAAGTGGTGCGCAATTACGACCGCTGCATATCCTGCCGCGTGTGCGAACGCCAGTGCGCGAACGAGGTCCATTCGTTCAGCGCCGAACGCGGCATTATGATAAGCGACGAGACCAAGTGCGTCAACTGTCAGCGGTGTGTGTCGCTCTGCCCGACAAGGGCGCTCAAGATAGTCAAAAGCGAATGCACTTTGCGCGAAAACGCCAACTGGCAGAACGATACCATTAAAGAAATATACAAACAGGCAAACAGCGGCGGCGTGCTGCTTTCGTCCATGGGCAATCCCAAGCCGCTGCCCGTGTACTGGGACAAGATATTGCTCAACGCGTCGCAGGTCACCAACCCGCCCATCGATCCGCTCCGCGAGCCTATGGAGACCAAAGTTTTTCTGGGCAAAAAGCCGGATACGGTCAAACGTTCCGCCGACGGAAAGATAGAATGCTCGCTCGAACCGCAGATAGAGCTTTCGGTGCCCGTGATGTTTTCGGCGATGAGCTACGGTTCCATAAGTTATAACGCGCACGCGTCGCTCGCGCGCGCGGCGACCGAGCTCGGCATACTCTACAACACCGGCGAAGGCGGATTGCACGAGGATTTTTACAAATACGGCAAAAACACCGTGGTCCAGGTTGCTTCGGGGCGTTTCGGCGTTTACGAGGATTATCTCAACGCCGGCGCGGCGATAGAGATCAAAATGGGCCAGGGCGCAAAGCCGGGCATCGGCGGACATCTCCCCGGCGCCAAGATAGTCGGCGACGTCAGCCGCACCAGGATGATCCCCGAAGGGTCGGACGCGATCTCGCCCGCGCCTCATCACGATATTTATTCAATAGAAGATCTGCGCCAGCTCGTCTTTTCGTTAAAAGAGGCCACGCAGTATAAAAAGCCGGTCATAGTAAAGGTCGCGGCGGTGCACAATATCGCCGCCATCGCCAGCGGTATCGCCCGCAGCGGCGCGGATATCATAGCCATCGACGGTTTCCGCGGCGGCACGGGCGCGGCGCCTACGCGCATACGCGACAACGTGGGCATTCCCATCGAACTCGCGCTCGCGTCTGTCGATAAGCGCCTGCGCGACGAGGGCATACGCAACAACGTGTCTCTGGTGGCGGGCGGTTCCATCCGTTCGGCATCTGACGTGGTCAAGGCGGTGGCTCTGGGCGCCGACGCCTGCTATATCGCCACGGCGGCGCTGCTCGCGCTCGGATGCCATCTGTGCCGCACCTGCCAGAGCGGAAAATGCAACTGGGGCATAGCCACCCAGCGACCCGATCTGGTCAAGCGGCTCAACCCGGATATCGGCGCCGAACGGCTCGTTAATCTCATCACCGCGTGGAAACACGAGATAATGGAGATAATGGGCGGCATGGGCATAAATTCCATAGAAGCGCTGCGCGGCAACCGTCTTATGCTGCGCGGAGTGGGGCTCAACGAAAAGGAACTCGGGATACTCGGTATCTCGCACGCGGGGGAATGAGTGATGAAACGGGTATACGTAAACGAAGAATGGTGCTTAGGCTGTCATCTTTGCGAATACAACTGCGCTTTTGCAAATTCGCATCTCAAGGATATGGTATACGCGCTCAAAGACAAAAAGATATTCCCGCGCATTCACGTCGAAGGCGATGACAGGATCACGTTCGCGGTCTCGTGCCGCCATTGCGCCGATCCGATCTGCGTTAAGAGCTGTATCGCGGGGGCGATCTCCAAAAAAGACGGCGTGGTAAAGATAGACCGCTCCAAATGCGTGGGATGTCTTACCTGCGTGCTCGTGTGTCCGTACGGCGCGCTCGCGCCCGGCGAAAACGGCACTATGCAGAAATGCGAACTCTGCCTTGAAAACTCCTGCGGCGCGCCCGCCTGCGTGACGGGGTGTCCCAACAAGGCGATAGTATACGAAGAAAGGGGCGAGCGGGAATGAAGCGTTACGTTATAATCGGCAACGGCACGGCGGCGGTCGGATGCATAGAAGGCGTCCGTTCGGTCGATAAAAGCGGCGGAATCACCGTGATTTCGGCGGAAAACCGCCCGGTCTACAGCCGCCCGCTCATCTCGTATTATCTGGAAGGCAAGACCGATCTGGAACGTATGAAATACCGCGGCGACGGGTTTTACGAAGAAAACGGCTGCCGCGTGATCTACGGCGAACGCGCCGCGTCGGTCGACGCGTGCGGCAAGGCCGTAACGCTCGAAGACGGCGAAACGGTCTTATACGACGAATTGTGCGTCGCCGCCGGTTCGCGCCCGTTCGTGCCGCCGTTCGAAGGGCTCGATACGGTTGAAAAGAAGTTCCGGTTTATGACGCTCGACGATGCGCTCGCGCTCGAAAGCGCGCTTGCCGGGGATTCTCGCGTGCTCATAGTGGGCGCGGGGCTCATCGGGCTCAAATGCGCCGAAGGGATCAAAGAGCGCGCCGGTTCCATAACGGTGTGCGATCTCGCCGACAGAGTGCTTTCGAGCATACTCGATACCGACTGCGCCTCGTTCGTGCAGCGGCATCTCGAATCGAACGGGATAAGCTTCCTTCTCGGCGACACCGCCGTAAAATTCGACAAAAACACCGCGTATATGAAAAGCGGAAAGACAGTGGATTTCGATATCCTCGTGCTCGCCGTTGGCGTGCGCGCCAACACCGAACTCGTAAAAGAAGCGGGCGGCGTGGTCAACCGCGGCATCGTGGTGAACGAAAAGATGCAGACCAGTCTGCCGTCGGTACGGGCGGCGGGCGACTGCGCCGAAGGGTACGATTCGTCCGTAGGCGCCAACCGCGTGCTGGCGATATTGCCCAACGCGTATATGCAGGGATATACCGCGGGCGTGAATATGGCCGGCGGCGACGCGTCGTTTTCAAACGCCGTCCCTATGAACTCCATAGGCTTTTTCGGACTCCATATGATGACCGCGGGCTCATACGACGGCGAAATGACCGAAGAGCGCACCCAAGAGGGGATAAAGCGGTTTTTCGTAAAAGACGGCTTGCTCAAAGGGTTCATCATAATAGGCGGCACCGAGCGTGCGGGGATATACACCTCGCTGATTCGCGAAAAGACTCCGCTCGAAAGCATAGATTTCGAACTCACTAAAAAAGCCGCGACGAATCTGATTTTTTCGCGGGAAGTCCGTAGACAAAAGTTCGGAGGTGTGGTATAATATGTATATAAATGCAGAAGGCCTTGAATTCCGTGCCATCAACGAAGCCATCCGCGCTTCCGGCGGCGATATCACGCTCGCCGGCTGCTCGGGCCAGCGTTTCATCTGCGCCGGGATGTCGGACGTTTGCGTGACTATAAAAGGCGTCCCCGGCAACGCGCTCGGCGCGTATCTCAACGGTGCTGAAATCACCGTCGACGGCAACGCTCAGGACGCCGTGGGCGACACTATGAACGGCGGCAGAATAATCGTCCGCGGCAATATCGGCGACGCCGCCGGCTACGCCATGCGCGGCGGATGCATATTCGTCAAAGGCGACGCGGGCTACCGCGCCGGCATACATATGAAAGCGTATAAAGAAAAAGTGCCGGTGATGGTCATCGGCGGCGCGGCGGGCAGTTTCTTGGGCGAATACCAGGCGGGCGGGCTCATCATGGTGCTCGGGCTCGGGATCGGCGGGAAGCGCGTCGTGGGCGATTTTCCCTGCACGGGGATGCACGGCGGCAAAATGATACTGCGCTCCGACTGCCGCGATATCCGGTTCCCGGGTCAGGTCACGGTCAGACCGGCTTCGGCGGAGGATATGCAAGAAATAAAAAAATACGTTGCCGAATACTGTCGTCTGTTCGGCGCAGACGAAAAACAGGTGATGGATTCGCCGTTCGCCGTCGTCACGCCCGACAGCAGCAACCCGTATAAACGGCTGTACGCGGCCAACTGAAAACTCCATTTTTACAAGGAGGATACCTATGAAGTATTCAAAAGAAGAAGTGATGCAGTACGCTGCGGAAGAGGACGTAAAGTTCATCCGCCTGGCGTTCTGCGACGTTTTCGGCAAGCAGAAGAACATTTCCGTAATGCCCGACGAGCTGCCGCGCGCATTCGAGCACGGCATAGCTTTCGACGCTTCGGCGATAAAGGGGTTCGGCGACGAGACGAGGTCGGATCTTTTTCTGCATCCCGAGCCCGAAACGCTCACCTGGCTGCCGTGGCGCCCGGAGCACGGCAAGGTCGTGCGTATGTTCTGCGGGATAACGTATCCCGACGGCAGACCTTTTGAATGCGACACGCGCACTCTGCTCAAAAACGCCGTCGCCAAGGCGAAACGCGCGGGGTATACCTTCTATTTCGGCGCCGAGCAGGAGTTTTATCTGTTCGAGCTCGACGAAAAAGGCGAGCCTACCGGCGTTCCCTACGACAGGGCGGGCTATATGGATATAGCGCCCGAAGACAAGGGCGAAAACGTGAGGCGCGAGATCTGCCTTACGCTCGAGCAGATGGGCATACGCCCCGAAAGCTCGCACCACGAGGAAGGTCCCGGGCAGAACGAGATCGATTTCCGCTACGCCGAGGCGCTCGAAGCCGCCGATAACGTTATGACTTTTCAGACCGTGGTCAAGACGGTCGCGCGCCGCAACGGACTTTACGCCGATTTTTCGCCCAAGCCGCTCAAAAACTGCCCGGGCAACGGCTTCCATATCAACTTTTCGGTCCAGCCGGATTCAAATTCCGAAAAGCTCAGTTCCGCGATCGCCGGAATACTCGAAAAATCCGTCCCTATGACTCTGTTCTTCTGCCCCGGGGAAAAATCGTACGAACGCCTGGGTCAGATGAAAGCGCCGGGCTACGTTTCGTGGTCGGCGGAAAACCGTTCGCAGCTCGTCCGCGTCCCCGCGGCCGCCGGCGAATTCCGCCGCGCCGAGCTGCGCTCGCCGGATCCTTCGGCGAATCCGTATATCGCGTTCACGCTCATTATAGAAGCGGCGCTGTACGGGATCGAAAACGGTCTTGCGCTCCCCGCGCCCGCCAATTTCAACGCTTATAAGGCCGAAAAGGCCGAGCTCGAAAAAATGCGCAAACTGCCCGCGGAGCTTGCGGAAGCGAAACGCGCGTCGCACGACGCGTTCATCGATTCGTCGCTGCCCGCGCGCATAGCCGAAATATACCGCGCCGAATAGTTCTTTGCGCTTAAAGATCGCGAAAGGAGGGATGAGATCTGAGCTTAAAAGAACAAGTTTACAGCGTTCTGGTGGTATCGGCTTCCGAAAAGATCAATCAGGCGCTGACCGAGATCTTCGTCCCTTCGGTCTATTCGCCGCTCCAGTACGTTTCGGGCGTTTCCGCCGCCAAACGCGCGGTCGCCGAACGCGATTTTGATTTTGTGCTTATTAACTCGCCGCTGCCCGACGACAGCGGTCTGCAGTTCGCAATAGACACCGTCACGTCCTACAACACCGTGGTGCTGTTCCTTGCGCGCGCGGAGGAGTATTCGCTCGTTTTCGAAAAACTCGCGCCGCACGGCGTGTTCCTTATGCAAAAGCCGGTCTCCAAAAGTACGTTGCTGCTCGCCTCCGAATGGCTCGTCAGCGCCCGCGAAAGGATACGCCGGAGCGAAAAAAAGACGCTTTCCATAGAAGAAAAAATGAACGAGATACGGCTTGTCAACCGCGCGAAATGGCTGCTCATAAGCGAACTGAAAATGACCGAGCCCGACGCTCACCGCTATATAGAAAAGCAGGCGATGGACCGCTGCATTTCCAAGCAGAGCGTAGCGGAAGAAATAATAAAAACATACGGATAAAACAAAAAGCGCTCGGCAATGCCGAGTGTTCCAAAGGACACTCGGCAAATGATGAGTTCCGCTCGCGCGGAACATGATGAGCGCTTTCGCGCATGATGATCGGTTTCGCCGAATGATGAGCGCCTTCGGCGCATAAAGCGGAACTCATCTCATCATTTTGCGGTGAAACCGCAAATCATCATTGCGACCGAAGGGAGCATCATCATTTGCCCATCAGGGCAAACATCACTTTTTCCGGACGTTTGGCACACAAACGTCCTGCTTGCAGAGGTATGCGACAAAAAACCGGCCGGAATAAGGATCAACTATCCTTACCTCAGCCGGTTTTTATTTACTGTCCTTTAGAGCACCTTGCATTAGCGGGTGCTTTTTTGTGTTGTTCGATATCGGTAATACCGCCGTCAGTCGCTTGTCACGGTGACGTCGAGCGCGTAATTGCCGGAAGAGTCTTTTGCGACGTACGTGTACGCGTAATACGTTTCGCCGTCTTCGTCTTCAAGGGGTATCACTGAGATCCGCTCCATATTTGCGCCTTCCAAAGACACTCCGGATTCTAAGTAAAGCGGTGTGTCGAGCAGCGTGTCGTAGACCGCGAGCGCGCCGCTGCTGCTTTGCGCGTGCAGGTCGAGCGTGACTCCGTTCTTGACCATAATGCAGCCCGCGCCGTATTCTACGTTTAGCGTAAGGCCGCCGCATCTGAGCGTCCCGTCGCCTTCAAACGTTACGCTGCCGCCGTAGCCGGCGCCCCATACCGTTATGTAATCAACGTCGGACTCGCCTTCCAGGCGCACGGTGAAGCCGTTGCCCATCAGGTTGGCGTCGATAAGATAGCACGAAAAGTCGCGCAGAGTCAGCGTATTCGTCGAACTGTCGTAATACGCGCCGTCGAGCTCGTCGAAAAGCTCTCCGCCGGGATCGTAGACGTCCCACGCCGCGCCTTTCACAAAGTATTTGGCGGTTTCATTTTCATCGCTTGTCATATAGATGCGCAGATACAGTTCGGGGCCTTCTTCGCTCCAGGAATACAGCCCCAGCCAGTCGGGGTCGGGATGATCGAGTGCGGGGAAAGCGCTTTCATCGGGATCGTTCCACGGATCGTCCGGGGATTCTTCCCAGGGCTCTTCCCACGGTTCGTTCCAAGGTTCTTCCCAATAGCCGTGCGGTTCCTTGCCCCATTCTTCGGGATGTTCCTCGATCCATTCGGAATTCATCGTGGTGAACGCGCTGCTCAAGTAATCGTCGCCCAGAAAATCTATGCCCAGCGCCGCGTGCGCGAGCGAAAGCACCAGCGTGAGCGACAGCGCCGGCTTGAGCACGTACTGTTTGAGTATGTCGTGGCGCTTTTTGGTCTTTTGCTCTTCCGTGGGCTCTTCGGTGACAAAGACCGCGTCGTCGTTGTATTCGCTTTTGGCTATGCGCTCTTCCGCCGACTCGTGCGTTTCGGCAGGGTCGGGCGGCTCGCGCACCATGTCGCATTCACGCGGGAACGCGCCGAATTCGTCGTTGGAACCGTATGTGCGGAAGTTGGTCTCTTTGTCGTACAGTTCGCGCAATGTTCATCCCTCCTTTGTAAACAGTTTCATAAAAAACCGTTATTTTGCGGGGATGTTGTGAACGTCCACCTGCGGGAACGGGCATTCCACGCCCAGATCCTTAAAGCCGAGCAGCAGATCGTGGTTCAGCACGCGCCTGCCTATAAAGATGTTGTCTTCGTCAACTTCGCCGACAAACTTCATAATGACCGCGCTTTCGGCGAGATCGTCTATACCGAGATACATCGGGACCTTTTTGAAAATATCGGGATGCGCCTCTTTGATGCGCTCCATAAGCGCGGGGATCTCGCGTTCCAGCTTTTTGAAATCGGTGCCGTAGGGGACGGCTATGACGCTGATCGCGCGCGAGGGTTTATCGGAACGGTTGAGTATGTTTTTCATGGCGGAATTGTTGACGATCTTTACGTTTCCGCCCGGGTCGGTCAGGCTGGTGGTGCGCAGGCCTATGTTCGTGACGGTGCCTCTGAAACCGTCGACTTCTACAATGTCGCCCACGTTGTACTGGTTTTCAAATATCATAAACGCGCCGGTGACCATATCGGCGATAAGACTTTCGGCGGAAAAGCCTATGACCAGGGCGACGATCCCCACGCTGGCGACGATGGTGGAAATGTTGACTCCGATTATGGAAAGTCCCCAGCAGAGTATGACTATCGCCGCGACGTATTTGAGCACGCTCGAAATGATCGAGACCACCGAACGGGCGCGGTGCTTTTTGGGCTTGACGAGTCCCAGAAGGAACACGGCGAGGAGCTCGGCGGCGAGTACGCCGCAGATCATAATGATGAGCTTGAGTATGGTTGCGAGATCGACTTTTACGTTGTCGAACCCTTTCCACGGGATGAGCTTGGTGGTGTAGCATATTACCGCCAGCACTATCGCGATGCCCGCGAATATTGCGAGTTTGATAAGGTGCTTACGTCTTTCGTCGTTCATTTGCTTCTCCGTTTCCGGCCGCAGGCGGCCATTTGGTCGTATTTTGCTTAACTTATCTCAATGATACCATACAACCGGCGCATTTTCAATATGTTTTTGAATTTTCTGCATCTCAAAAACGCAATTTGCTCTTCCTCAGGCGCGGATCGCGTTCCGGGGGGCGCGCGAGCGGGCGGAAAATGTAAATTTTTAGACCGCGCCCGCGTCTGTCGCTTGACACGGCGTTATTATAATGATATAACTATAACATAAATAAGACTAAACTTACGGAGCCGAATATGATTGATCCGATCTATACGAACATCACTCCCGCGCTCGATATCTGGAGCACGCTGACTTCTCACAAAATGCTGTTCCTGTATACCGCCGTCCTTACCGCGGCGCTCATCATTCTGATGGTGCTTTTCATAGCGCGCACCGCCCGCGCCGCGCGCGAACGCGACGAGGAAAAGAAACGCATAACGCAAAAAAAGCGCTTTTCGCGCCTTTCGGAGCTTGATTCGCGCAAGCCCGGCGAAAACGCGCAAAGCTATGACGATACGGTTTCGCTGGCGCAGCTTTGCGAACGCTTCCGCGACTTTTCGTCAGGCGAGCTCGGGCTTTATTACGATATCGACGTGATGCGCGCGTTCGTGTCGTCGCTTTCGGTGACGCGGCTCGTGATAATGCAGGGAATATCCGGCACGGGCAAGACGTCGCTCGCGTACGCGTTCGGCAAATTCATAGGCACCGACGCGGTGATCGTGCCCGTCCAGCCTTCGTGGAAAGACCGCAGCGACCTTCTGGGCTACTACAACGAATTCACCGGCGTGTTCACCGAGACCGAGCTGCTTTACCGGCTCTATGAAGCCGCCGGCAACGATAACGTCTGCGTGCTGGTGCTCGACGAAATGAACATCGCCCGCGTGGAATACTATTTTGCGGAATTCCTTTCGCTGCTCGAACTGCCCGATCCCGATTCGCGTAGGATAGAAGTCATATCCGACACGCGTGTCAACGACCCCAAACGGTTCGAAAACGGCAAGATGCTCATACCCCGGAACGTATGGTTCGTGGGGACCGCCAACAACGACGATTCCACGCTCGCCATTTCCGATAAAGTCTATGACCGCGCGATGGTCATAGAACTCGACCGCCGCGCTAAGAGCTTTACCGCGCCTCGAACCAAAGCCGTCCCGGTCTCGCGCACTTATCTGGAATCGCTTTTCGCTTCCGCACGCGCCGAGCATTCGCTCAGTTCCGGGATGCAAAGCAAAATAGAAGAATTCGACAGATATCTGAGCGAGCATATGCAGATAACGTTCGGCAACCGCATAATGCGCCAGACCGAGCAGTTCGTCCCTGTGTTCATAGCGTGCGGCGGGACCGAAAACGCCGCGGTGGATCTTATAATGAGCAAAAAAGTGCTGCGCAAGCTCGAAACGCAGAATCCCGTGTTCGTAAAATCTCAGGCGGAAGGTCTGCTCGCAGAGCTCGACCGCGTGTTCGGCGCCGGAGCGCTGCCTCTGTGCGCGTCGGCGATAGCGCGGTACGTTTCCGCGTAAGGGGTAGATTATGGCGTACGAAAACACCGGTTATTACCGAATACTCAAAGCGCTGGGCGTCGAAAGCGAACAAAGCGGCGCGCATTTCGCGGACGATTTCGCACGCGGAGGAAAAGCTTCCGTTTCGGGCACGCGGATGAACTGCGTCATAGACGAAAGCTGGGTGGATACCGTAGAAGCGGCGCTGCCGAGCGTGGGCAAGGCGATAGAACAGGCGCGCAGTCTTATAAGGGATATCGGCGAAGTGGTGCGTATCGACCGCGCCCGCAAGACAGGCAAGGATTCCGTCAGCCATCTGGCGCGGCACAGCAGCCTCATAAGGCACGTTTCCGAATCCGGCGCGCTCATCCCGGACGAGATATACGTCAAC
>JAEEGF010848101.1_pt1 | contig 36414 bp, 27 predicted proteins | sample 9134171 | NCBI WGS metagenome assembly JAEEGF01 (sample SAMN16246542, study PRJNA631951) | gut metagenome | biome: gut microbiome; feature: rumen; material: AP-attached | host: Bos | place: Iran: Karaj | collected 2018-10 | reverse complement strand
ACAAGGTTCGTAAGGGTCCAGGCGAGAAGGTTGCACTTGACCCTAAGGAGTCAGTTGATTATATCGTTGGCAAGCTTAAAGAAAAGCATGTAATTTAATAAGAGGAGGCAAATATAATGTCATTAGAAGAATACAAGGGCGTAGCTATATTCGCTCAGCAGGTTGATAACAAACTTAGCTCAATTGCCTTCGAACTTATCGGTAAGGCACATGAGCTTGCAGCAGATTTAGGAACAGACGTAACAGCAGTTGTACTTGGTTCAGGTATCGCTGACCTTGCAGACAAGCTTGGTGAGTACGGTGCAGACAAGGTTGTTGTTATTGATGATCCTGCTCTTGAGACATACAGAACAGAGCCATACGCACAGGCTCTTACAGCTTATATTAATGAGTACAAGCCAGAGATTATGCTCGTTGGTGCAACAGCTATCGGTCGTGATCTTGGTCCTACAGTTTCAGCTAGAGTTAAGACAGGTCTTACAGCTGACTGTACATCACTTGAGATTGGTGATTTCCCACTTCAGCCACGTGAGGGTCAGGAGCAGAAGCATAATCAGCTTCTTATGACTCGTCCAGCATTCGGTGGAAACACAATCGCTACAATCGCATGCCCAGACAACCGTCCACAGATGGCTACAGTTCGTCCAGGTGTTATGCAGAAGCTTGAGAAGCAGCCAGGCCGCAAGGCTGAGGTTATTAACTTCAAGCCAGAGCTTAAGGAAAACAACAGATTTGTTGAGATTTTAAATGTAGTAAAGAACGTAGCTACAACAGTAGATATCATGGATGCAAAGATTCTTGTATCTGGTGGTCGTGGTGTTGGTTCTGCTGAGAACTTCAAGATCCTTGATGATCTTGCAGAGGTTCTTGGTGGTACAGTATCTTGTTCACGTGCCGTTGTAGATTCAGGCTGGAAGCCAAAGGATCTTCAGGTAGGTCAGACAGGTAAGACAGTTCGTCCAAACGTATACTTTGCTATCGGTATTTCTGGTGCAATCCAGCATACAGCAGGTATGGAAGAGTCTGATATCATCATCGCTATCAACAAGGATGAGTCAGCTCCAATCTTTGACGTTGCTGATTACGGTATCGTTGGAGACCTTAACAAAATCGTTCCAGCACTTACAGAGGCTTTAAAGGCTGAGTTAGCTGCAAAGAACTAATTCCTTTCGGGGCAATATCTATTCTCACAAAGATTAGATTTTTCCTATAATTTCTTTCTTTAATTTTAAGAAGGCGGGTCCATTGGGGCTCGCCTTCGGTGTTTATAAGTGGTATTATCTACATATGAAAAGTAACAAAATCGATATGACACACGGCCCGCTTCTGGGCAAGCTTATTATTTTCACCATTCCGATTATCTTATCAGGTGTATTACAGCTCCTTTTTAATGCAGCTGATGTTATTGTTGTGGGCAGATTTGCCGGTGAGGCATCTCTTGCTGCAGTAGGTTCTACAAATTCCCTTATCAATCTTATGACCAACCTTTTCATAGGTATGTCCGTTGGTGCCAATGTTTGCGCGGCACAGTTTTACGGGGCAGGTCATGAGGAAGAAGTTAAAAAGACAGTTCACACCAGTGTGGCCTTTTCACTGATTTGCGGCGTTGCTTTGATATTTGTTGGCTTGTTTTTGGCAAAGCCTATTTTGCTTTTGATGGGCTCACCAAGTGATGTTATTAATCTGGCAGCTTTGTATGTGCGCCTTTATTTCTTAGCTATGCCTGCTATCATGCTTTATAACTTCCTGGCAGGAATACTTAGAGCTGCTGGTGACACAAAGCATCCACTGATTTTCCTAATAGTGGCTGGTGTTGTAAATGTTGTATTAAACATTATAATGGTGGTTTTCTTTAAAATGGGCGTTGCTGGTGTTGCCATTGCAACTGCTGTATCTAACTATATTTCCTGCGGACTTTTAGTAGGATTTTTTATAAAGCAAAACGATGCCTTAAAGCTGGAGCTTTCTAAGGTAAGAATATATCGCAGGATACTTGGAAAAATTGTTCGCATCGGATTGCCTGCAGGCATCCAAGGCAGCCTATTTTCACTGTCTAACGTAGTTATTCAATCTGCAATTAATTCTTTTGGTACTGCCGTTATAGCTGGTTCGTCAGCTGCTGGCTCTATCGAAGGCTTTGTATATATATCAATGAACTCTGTTTCCCAGTCTACCGTTACCTTTGTAGGCCAAAACTACGGTGCTGGAGATGAAAAAAGAGTGCGACGAGTTATTTTTGAAACACTTGGTATTGTTACTGTGGTAGGCCTCATTATGGGAAATGCTGCATACTGTTTTGCACCAAGTCTGATAGGTATATACACAGATAGCGCAGCTGCTATAGAAGCAGGAACCTTGCGACTTTTCTGGGTTTGTTGTCCATATTTCCTATGTGGAATCATGGATGTATTAACTGGCGCTCTCCGTGGCTTAGGCCGCTCAACAGTGCCTATGATAGTGTCACTTTTGGGCGCATGCTTATCTAGACTTATATGGATTGGGACATACTTTCAGATGCATCATACACAGGATGTGCTGTTCTTTTCGTATCCAGGCAGCTGGCTGCTGACGCTGACAGTTCACAGCATCTGCTTGTTCATAATATACCGTAAATGGGTGACAAAGAAGAATTCTGAAATCAGGATTTAATTAAATAACGGAGGAGAGTTATGGATTGGAAGGGTATTTTAGGAGCCATTAGCAAGCCTACTAAAAATGCGGCTACCTATGAATTATCAACAGATTATAAATATGACGGACTTCAGGAATATCCTAGGCCACAGCTTCAGCGCAAGGCCTACATAAACCTGAATGGAAGCTGGGATTATCGTGTTATTGATGGCAGGGGCGTGCAGGCTGTCAGCGGTAAGATAGAGGTTCCATTTTCCCCAGAGGCTAGGCTTTCTGGAACAGAAGGCCATATTTTGCTGCCAGAAGAAACCCTGGAATATACAAAGGTTTTTAATATAGACAAGGTTAAGGGTGGCAAGAGGCTGATTATACATTTTGGAGCTGTAGATCAGGTGGCCCATGTGTATTTAAACGGCATAAATCTCGGCATGCATGAGGGTGGCTACACATCTTTTTCCTTTGATATTACAGACTTTATAGTAGAGGGCAGCAACGAGCTAAAGGTAAAAGTAAGAGATTACACAGATAGAATAGGCTATGCCAGAGGCAAGCAAAGCCTTAACCCAAGCGGTATGTGGTACAGCGCTCAAAGCGGTATCTGGCAGACTGTATGGATGGAATGGGTTCCTAATGCCTATGTTACAGAGATGAAGCTGTTGCCGGATATAGATAATGACCAGCTTCATATGACCTTTTATGTGTCTGAAATGAAGGGACAGGTGACTATAGATTCATCTAATCCAGATTTAATAAAAGACTATCAGATAGATAAAATCACTAGTGACAAGGTGGAGCTTACAGTTCACCTTGATCAATACAAGCTTTGGATCCCTGATGAGCCACAGCTATATTTTTTAAATGTTACCTATGGTAAGGATAGCTTTTCTACGTATTTTGCCATGAGACATTTCGGCGTGGCAAAGGATGAAAAAGGTATTCCACGCCTTACCTTAAATCACAAGCCTTTATTTATGAATGGAGTGCTGGACCAGGGGTATTATCCAGAGAGCCTTATGACTCCTCCAAGTGACCAGGCCATGATAGACGACATAGAGGCTATCAAATCCCTAGGCTTTAACATGATTCGAAAGCACTGCAAAATAGAGCCTCTCAGATGGTATTTCCACTGCGACAGGATAGGTATGATTGTGTGGCAGGATATTGTAAATGGCGGCACTAAATATGATATGAACATGATTTGCAATGTGCCTACAGTGGTGCGTCCATTCGGCAATACCAGAGATAAAAACAGGCTGTTTCTTAGATTTACAGGTCGCACCTCTGAAAAGAGCAGGCAGGTGTGGTTCAAAGAGTGCGAAGAGATGATGCACCAGCTGTATAGCGTGCCTTGTATCGGCCAGTGGGTGATTTTCAACGAGGGCTGGGGGCAGTTTGACGCCAGAAGCTGCGTAGAATTTGCAAAGAAAATAGACGATTCAAGACCTATGGATTCAGCATCAGGCTGGTTCCACGAAGGCTGTGGAGATGTTTTCTCTGAGCATATATATTTTGAAGAGCTGAAGGCTAAATATACTGGCAGACCTTATGTGGTGTCTGAATATGGTGGATTTTCCCTCAAGGTGGGGGGACATTGTAAGAGAGATGCTGTGTACGGATACAAAAAATACTCTCAGGCCAAGGACTTGCAGAATGCCTATGATGAACTGATGGCAAAAGTAAAGTCCCTCGTTGAAGAGGGACTTGCAGGTGCTGTGTTTACACAGGCCACGGACATCGAAGATGAACAAAACGGCCTGCTTACTTACGACCGGAAGGTGCAAAAAATTTATTAAACCAGCTCTGAGGAAGGGCCATTCCAAGGATGATTCCCATTACGATGGCCGCCGCTGTTTTGATAGTTGAAAGACCATACTGGCTAAAGTGGGCCATGTCGTTGTTAATTAAATAAAATGATGTGTAATAGATTCCTGCACCGGGTACCAATGGGAAAATTCCTGCTATAAGGTATACGGTGACAGGATTCTTTCTTTTTGAAGCAAGTGAGCGTGAAAATACGGTAAGCGCCAGGGCACCTACGGCATTTCCAAGGGTAGGAGCGGAAAGGGTAGTGGATATTATGAAATAAAATATCCAGCCAATAGCCCCTGAAATACCACAATAAACCAGCTCTGACTTTGGTGCGCTAAAAACTATGGCAAAACCAATGGTAGCAATCATGCTAACTAAAAATTCAATAATATAAGTAATAATCATTATAGATATGCACCTCCTCCCATTAAATTAACAATGGTGATTACTGTACCTACGCCTACTGCAATGCAAAAGGCAGTAAGGAGTGCATCTATAAGTCTGATGGAACCAGAAAGATAATCTCCGTTGATAAAATCTCTTATGCTGTTTGTAAGTGGGATTCCTGGAACTAACGGCATTATTGAACCGATTAAAATCTTGTCATAATGGACTGGTAATCCTGAAAATGCAAATGGTAGTGCAAGCAGTGCAATTACCATGGAAGCAAGTACGTTTGTAACTGTTTTGGAATTGCCCATTCGCGACTCATAATATAGAAAGACTCTAAGGAGGCATCCTACGATAACGCCAACTAAACCATCTATGGCTGTTCCACCAAACATATATGCAAATCCGCCGCAACCAACTCCAGTGGCTAGTATCATAACTGGCAGGTTATACCCTGGCAGCTTTTTGCATTCTTCTAATCTTATCCACGCATCTTCTATTGTAATAGTCTTTGCACATACCTCACGGCATAGTGCATTCAGTGATGCGATCCTTGCTAGGTGCATTGGGTACATTGGTACGTGTCTTATCATTGAACTGGCATGTACTGTTGTTTCATTTGCACTGGCAAAAATTCCGTTTGTCAAAACGTATACATCACAGTCTGTAATATCATATGAATTTAATATGGCAAGGACGCTGTCCTCAACTCTATATACCTCTGCTCCATTTCTCAGCAACACATCACCAAGCTCAACAGCAAAGGATAATACTTTCTTTGTGTCTGTCATTATTACTCCTTGATAATTTTCTAATGTAAGTTTATATCAATTGATACTTATGTGCAATTGTTGATAACTTTTGGGGAAAAATAGGGGTTTTCTAGCTCATATTGAAGTTATCCTCAACTGTGAAAATATCATTGTGGATATTGTGGATAACTCAGTTGATAAGTTGATGTGTATATCAACAAGCTATATCCATACAAAAATACAATAATGTATTGCTAAATAAACCATTATTTTTAGAGGATTATGTTATAATCAGTTAGTCTAAGGAGTTTAATATTTAGGAGGTATTCAATGGCAGAGAAAGAAACATGCGCTTCAGCAAGCTCATGTAGCAGAGGCTCTTGCGAGGGATGCCCTTCAGCTGAGGCAGCTAAAAAGGGTGTTAGAAACACAGCTTTCCTTGAAGAGCCAAATAAGAATTCAAATATAAAGCACGTTATCGGCGTAGTATCTGGTAAGGGTGGTGTTGGTAAGTCACTTGTTACTTCATCCCTGGCAGGTGTTATGGCTCGTGCAGGATATTCAGTAGGTGTACTTGATGCAGACATCACAGGCCCATCTATTCCAAAGATGTTTGGCGTACATGGTCCAGCCACAGGCAACGACGATGGAACATTCCCAGAGGTTGCTGAGGACGGCACAAAAATCATGTCTATCAACCTACTTCTTGATGACGAGGAAGCTCCAGTAGTATGGAGAGGTCCTGTTATCGCAGGTGTTGTAAAGCAGTTCTGGACAGATATTCAGTGGGGTGATGTGGACTACTTATTTGTAGACATGCCACCTGGAACAGGTGATGTTCCTCTTACATGCTTCCAGTCACTTCCAGTGGACGGTATCGTTATTGTAACCAGCCCACAGGAACTTGTGCAGATGATTGTTAAAAAGGCTTACAACATGGCAGATATGATGCATATCCCAGTACTTGGCCTTGTGGAAAACTATTCATATATCGAGTGCCCAGACTGTGGCAAGAAGATCGAAATCTTCGGTGAAAGCCATGTGGATGAGGTGGCAGCAGAGCTGAATATCCCAGTACTTGGCAAGATGCCAATGAACCGTACATTCGCTACAGCAGCAGATGCAGGCCGCATCTACGATGTAGACAATACATATTTAGCAGATGCTAAAGCGGTATTAGAAAATTTAAAGGAGAATTAATTATGGCACAGAACCCAGTAGTTACAATTGAGATGGAAAATGGCGATATCATGAAGGCTGAGCTCTATCCTGAAATCGCTCCAAACACAGTTAACAACTTCATTAGCCTTATCAACCACAACTTCTACGATGGAGTAATCTTCCACCGTGTTATCAATGGCTTTATGCTTCAGGGTGGAGATCCAGACGGCACAGGAATGGGTGGCCCAGGCTATTCTATCGATGGCGAGTTTTCAAGCAATGGCTTTAAGAACGACTTAAAGCACGAGCCAGGCGTTCTTTCGATGGCCCGCACAATGCTTCCAAACTCAGCAGGTAGCCAGTTCTTTATTATGCACAAGACTAGCCCACATCTTGATGGGGATTACGCTGCATTCGGCAAGGTTATCGAGGGTATGGACGTAGTTAACAAAATCGCTGAGGTTCCTACAGACTGGTCAGACAGACCTGTTGAGGAGCAGAAGATGAAGAAGGTAACAGTTGAGACCTTTGGCGTGGATTATCCAGAGCCACAGACTCACTAAGAGTTGATAATTCAAAATATTTATGATATTCTAACGGCACGCGTTAAGCGTGTCGTTTTTCATTAATTCCTATATTTATCCCATTATTATGAAATTAAATAGTATTATTTATTGCTTTATTTTGTGGGCTTTTGTAGAGGTTGTAGTTATAGCTATAGCTTTATTTAGGCTACATAAAATGAGAAAGCTAAGGACGCACTGCAGACAATTTCACACTAGAAAAAGCTTCTTTTTAAAGAAGGGGATTAGCGGTGATGAATTGCTTCAGGAGCTGTTTTTTAGTTTTGCATCTAATAAGCCAGTCCAAAGGATTTTGTTTAAAGCAATCAAAATAAATAATCCGGATAAGGCCTTTGAATTTCTTGAAAATGAGTTTCCACAAAACGTGGGAAAGTTATCCACAAAGAAGTTTGTTAAAGCAATCATTGGCGTTCATGTTGTCGAACTTGCAAATCTAGCGTTACATTTTAGGATTAATAATATTTATAGTCAGCTTATATATATTGTTGTTAATACAACAGGACTAATTATGCTGATTATTCAGGAATATGAATGTATGACTGTAGATTGCAAAAAGCGTGAAAGAAAACTTGCAAGAGAATTTGGGCAAAAAAATAAGACCCAAATCTTTCAGCTTGTTGCTGGTTTAGGTCTTATTTTAAATATTTCTATGATTGCTGCTCAGTTTCTTGAACAGGCAGTTTGATGCGAAGCTTAGTGATACGCTTTTTATCAACAGCCAGCACTCTTACTATGGCACCATTTTCTGATACATAGGTCTCCCCGGCTGTAGGGAAATGATCAAAAGCGCCTACTATGTAGCCACCAATGGTGTCGTAGTCTTCGCTGGTAAAACCTAGAGGGATAACGTTACACAGGTCCTCAAGGTTCATAGAACCAAGCACCTGATATTCTCTTTCATTTAGCTTTATGATAGGGTCTTCCTCGTCTTCATCGTACTCGTCACGGATTTCTCCGACGATTTCCTCCAGTAGGTCTTCCATAGTAATCATACCTGACAGGTCGCCGTATTCATCTAATACAATGGAAACAGTGGTGCCTTCCTCACGCATCTCATCAAACAGGTCGGACACGTTTTTCATTTCAAAGGTGAAATACACATCACGGATATAGTTTCTAACGGAAAAGTCCTCAGTTGGAACAAGCCCTAAGAAATCCTTCATATTTACAATACCGATAATGTTTTCAGTATCAGGCTCGCACACAGGGATTCGAGTGAACATTTCCTCTTTAAATACAGAAATTAAATCTTCATATGATATATCTGCATCCACCATAGTCATGTCGATTCGAGGAATCATGACTTCCTTTGCGCAAGCATCAGAAAAATCAAATACCTTGTGAATCATGGTGCGCTCGTCGCCTTCGATGGCACCCTTTTCATGGCTTACATCCACCATGGTACGGATTTCTTCCTCAGTGATTGTGTCATCCTTGAAATCAGGATCAATACCAAAGAGCTTTATAAACACAGAAGCCAAGGTGTTAACAATATATATCACAGGAGTCAGAACCCACATGAGACCACTGATGGCGGGTGCAAACCTGAGGCTAAGCTTTGTAGCATGGTTTGTAGCTATAGACTTAGGTGTAATCTCACCAAATATCAATATTAATAATGTAAGAATACCAGTGGCTATTCCAGCGCCAACGTTTCCAAAGATTTGAATGGCAATAGTAGTAGCAAGGGATGAAGCAGATAAGTTTACGATGTTATTTCCTATCAAAATGGCTGAAAGCATTTTCTTTGGTCTTGAGACAACCTTTAAAGCATTAGCAGCTTTTTTGTCGCCATCATCTGCCATGGTCTTTAGCTTTATTTTATTAACAGTAGTAAGGGCTGTCTCTGCCGATGAGAAAAATGCAGATAAGCACAGTAAAACCAATAGAATAATTAGCTTAATTAACAAGTGAACATCCAAAAGTAAAACCTCCTTATACATACCATAATGTAATTTATCGACATTATATCATATATGTTGTAAAGGGTTGTGAATTTGTTTCAACCTGGTTGGAAACGAGGCGTGTGGCTGGGCACCACGTCAAAAAGATGGTTGTACTAAATATATTAGGGGACAGTTCAAATATTTAGTACCTTTTTTAATGAAATTTATAAGATGTACTAAATATATAGACGGTGGCTCGATTTATATAGTACGCCGTACTAAATGAGAGTAGGTATATCCCTTATATTTAGTACGAGTGTAAATAATTAAGAAACAAATTGTAAATGATGTGGATTAGAGTACTAAATAAATAGCGCCACCATTGGCTTATTTAGTACCAACGCCTATTTCCTCATAAAAAGGTACTAAATAATAAGGGCAACCCAACTAATATTTAGTACTTAGGCGATTTTGGGTTAATAAATTTGAGAATAGTACTATATTATGGTACTATATTTATAAGAGAATGCGGGGGTGATGTAAATGCTTAATTACAAAGGTTATATTGGAAAAGTAGAATTTGATGATGAACAGCATATTTTTGCTGGGGAAATTATAAATACTAGGGCTGTGATTACATTTCAGGGGTCTTCTGTGAGTGAGTTAGAGGAAGAATTTAGAAACTCAGTGGATGACTATCTTGAATGGTGCAAGCAGGATGGAGTGGAGCCTGAAAAACCATATTCAGGCAGGTTCAATGTAAGGATTTATCCACAGCTTCATCAAAGAGCAGTAGTAGGAGCGAAAATGCTTGGAATGTCACTGAATGCGTTTCTTATTAAATCGCTAGAAGATGAATTGAATTTAATGCACTTTTAGTGTGGTATTTTATGCCCATTTGCTTTAATCTAATTAGAGTAAAAGTCTAAAGGGATGATACTAATGAAAAGAAGATTACTTATTATAGAATGCGCGCTGGTGGTGGCTCTTAGCCTTACAGCCTGCGGCAAATATAACCAGGCAGAGATAGACCTGAGGGATCAGGGGGTGGCCGCAATGGACGCAGGAGATTATGCAGGTGCCATAGATTGCTTTAATCAGGCACTTGGAAAATCCATTGGAAAGGTTACAGACCTGGAGATAGATATTAACTATTACAAGGCTGCCGCTCAGTTTAATGCAGGTGAGTTTGAAGATGCGGCTCAGACCTATACTTACCTTATTAAATATGATGAGAAAAACTCGGCAGCTTATTTCTTAAGAGGCAGCATCTATGCCAAAGAAGGTGAGCTTGGCAAAGCTACTAATGATTATGATGCAGCGGTAGCCATAGATGAAAAGGATTATGAGCTCTATATTGAGATATATGAAAATCTTAAGGCACTAGGCTATCAGGATCAGGGACTTAGTTATCTGAATAAGGCCATTGCAGTAAAGGATAAATCAGCTGAGGGTAAATACTACAAAGGGCGTGTGTATTACCTGATGGGGCAGACAGAGGATGCAAAGAGTAATCTTAAGGAGGCCATGGATAAGGGCGTGATACAGGCCAACCTGTACATGGCAAAGATATATCAGGATGCAGGGGATTATGTGACAGCAAAAGAACTGCTAGATGAGTACGCTAAATCAGACCAGGTAACCAGTGAAGCACTGGCAACACTAGGTGATATAGAAATGACCAGCGGCAAATACGAAAGTGCATTGGAGTATTATGAGGCTGGATTGAAGCTTGATTCAATAGACAATATGCCTGTACTTATGAAGGGACAGGTAGCGGCCCTTGAAAGGCTGGATAGATACGATGAAGCAAAGGAAGTGCTAACACAATATCTAGAGTCTTATCCAAATGACGAAACAGCCGCTAAGGAACTAATCTTCCTAGAATCGCGATAAGAAATAATTATGGACACACTATATGTAGTGTGTCCATTTTGTGTTTAAATACCAAATATTGTGTGTGTTGAAACACGATTCTACTTAGAAAATAATCAAATCCAAATCACCTTTTTAGGTAATTATGACGAAAAGCACAATATATAGTCTTTTATCATTGAATGCCACCATACATTTTGATAACATAATATCAAGTCGAAAGTTCCGCCACAGGAACAGTAGAAGAGAGAAAATCGGGGAGTCCTATTTAGGCATTATGATTAAACTGGTGAAAGGATATTGGTGAGGAGAATTGTTTGAAGTAGTTAAAAGAGATGGACAAATTGCAGACTTTAATTTAGGCAAGATTAATGATGCAATTGCAAAGGCTTTTGAAGCCACAGGTAAGGAGTATAATGACGACATTATCGGCTTATTATCTCTTAGAGTTTCAGCAGATTTTCAGTCTAAAATAAAGGAAGGGAAAATCTCTGTTGAAGATATCCAGGATTCTGTAGAAAACGTACTTGAGCAGACTGGATACACAGATGTTGCCAAGGCATACATCTTATATAGAAAGCAGCGCGAAAAGATGCGCAACATGAAGTCTACAGTTCTTGATTATAAGAACGTTGTGGACAGCTATGTAAAGGTAGAGGACTGGCGTGTAAAGGAAAATTCTACAGTTACATACTCAGTAGGTGGTCTTATCCTTTCAAACTCAGGCGCTATCACAGCTAATTACTGGCTTTCAGAAATCTACGATGAGGAAATTGCCAATGCTCACCGCAGTGCTGATATTCACATTCACGACCTTTCTATGCTTACAGGTTACTGCGCAGGATGGTCATTAAAGCAGCTTATTCAGGAAGGACTTGGCGGTATCACTGGAAAAATCACATCTGCACCAGCAAAGCATCTTTCAGTACTTTGCAACCAGATGGTAAACTTCCTTGGTATCATGCAGAACGAATGGGCAGGAGCTCAGGCTTTTTCTTCCTTTGATACATATTTAGCACCTTTCGTAAAGGCGGATGGCCTTTCATACGAAGAGGTTAAAAAGTGCCTTGAGGCATTTATCTATGGTGTTAACACTCCTTCACGTTGGGGTACACAGGCACCATTTTCTAACATCACACTTGACTGGACAGTACCAAACGATTTGGCAGAGCTTCCAGCTATTGTTGGTGGCAAGGAGCAGGACTTCAAATATAAGGACTGCAAAAAGGAAATGGACATGGTTAACAAGGCTTTCCTTGAAATCATGATCGAGGGCGATGCTAATGGCCGTGGCTTCCAGTATCCTATTCCTACATATTCTATTACACGTGATTTTGACTGGTCTGACACAGAAAACAATAGATTGTTATTCGAAATGACTGCAAAGTATGGCACTCCATACTTCAGCAACTATATCAATTCAGATATGGAGCCTAGCGACGTACGTTCTATGTGCTGCCGGCTTCGTCTGGATCTTCGTGAGCTTCGCAAGAAGTCAGGTGGATTCTTTGGTTCTGGCGAGAGCACAGGTTCTGTAGGCGTTGTTACTATTAACATGCCACGTATTGCATACCAGGCAAAGGACGAGGCAGATTTCTATGCACGTCTTGACAAGCTTATGGATATCAGCGCACGCTCACTTAAGATTAAGCGTGGTGTTATCACAAAGCTTTTGGATGAGGGACTTTACCCTTACACAAAGAGATACCTTGGTACATTTAACAACCACTTCTCTACAATCGGTCTTATCGGTATGAACGAAGTAGGTCTTAATGCTAACTGGCTTCGTGCAGATATGACAGATAAGAGAGTGCAGCAGTTTACAAAGGATGTTCTCAACCACATGCGTGAGCGTCTCTCTGATTATCAGGAGATGTACGGTGACCTTTACAACCTTGAGGCTACACCAGCAGAATCTACTACATACCGTTTTGCAAAGCATGATAGAGAGCAGTTCCCAGATATCATCACAGCTGGTAAAGAGGGTGACACACCATTCTATACAAACAGCTCACACATGCCTGTAGAATACACATCAGATATCTTTGATGCCCTTGAGGTTCAGGATGAGCTCCAGACACTTTACACATCTGGTACTGTATTCCATGCATTCATTGGTGAAAAGCTTCCTACATGGGAGTCAGCTGCAAATCTTGTTAGAAAGATTGCTGAAAACTATAGATTACCTTACTACACATTGTCTCCTACATACTCAGTATGTAAGGATCATGGCTACATCGCTGGCGAGCACTACACATGCCCACACTGTGGCAAGACAGCAGAGGTATATAGCCGTATCACTGGTTACTATCGCCCAGTTCAGAACTGGAACGAAGGTAAGACTCAGGAGTACAAGAATCGTAAGCTCTACGATATTGCAGGCAGCGTATGCCGCCGTGCTGGTGAGACTGCAGCAAAGAAAGCTGAGGCACCACAGGTAAATGTTGAAATCGTATCAGAAGAGCCTACTACTGGTGTTAAGTATCTGTTCACTACAAAGACATGTCCAAACTGCGCTAGAGCAAAGGAAATTTTAGAGGATGAGGATTACATCCTTATTGATGCAGAAGAGCAGGTAGATATGACTAAAAAGTACGGAGTTATGCAGGCTCCTACTCTTGTAGTTGTAAATGGTGACGATGTAAAACGCTACGCAAATGCTAGCAATATTCAGAAATATGCAGATGAAAATCTATAAAGATTGATTGTCTGTGAAATAGTACAAAAAAAGATGAGGTTTGTCGCGTAAACCTCATCTTTTTTATTGCGATTTTTTAGATAAGAGAATAAAATGGATTTTGTGAAAAAAGTGTGACTTAGAGGACACAATATCACAGAAGGGAAGTAATGTTTTGAAAAAGAAAAATACAATACACACCATCAAACGGTTGGTGGCGTTGGCAATGCTTTCGACGTTGCTAATGAGTAACACTGCAGTGTATGCAGACACAGAGACGGATACAGGAGAAGATGTAGACGTTAAAGTGGAAAAGGACGTGGGGACGTCAGACACGGGAGAAGTTGTGAACAGCGGGGATAAAGGGGATATTAGGGGAGAGTTAGATTCTAATAATCTTGAAATCACCGGTTCTGGTGAAGAATTCACAGCAAAAATAATTGAAGAAAAGAAAATAGAAGATGGCGAACCTGGCAATCAGCCAATAGTGACTTTAGGCGATGAAGGCGATGAAGGCGAAGGTCAACAAAAGCAGGAATGCAAGCATGATTTTACAGGTGCTACAGAGCAGTTCGTTCCAGCGGGAAATGGACAGCATAACATCTGTAAAGAGTGTACCAAATGCCATGAGTTAATCGTTCAAAGCACAGTTGCGTGTACTATGGCTGAGGAAGGAAGAGAGCACAAAGCTATAGATAAAAATGATGTGCAACATATGGTTGTAGGAAAATGCTCTGTTTGCAATCAACCTCTTGAATTAATGGAAAACTGTGTATATGAAACAGTTACACCTGGCCATTCAAATCAAGAATGTAAAAAGTGCGGAAATTATAGAGACGCAAACAAAAAAACTCCTATAATAGATGTTTCTTTTGTAAAGGCTTCTGATGGTACTGAGATAAACCCAGAGCACATCCAAAATGGTAATGATAATTATTACACATTCAATGAAGCTATAAAGCTTATTGTTAAGGTGCAATGTGATGCTATGAATGATGAGGCTGAATCAGATTTCCTTGCCAACATGAATGTGGATTTGTATTTGTATGGCGAAAATGGAGAAATAATAGTAGCTCTTAACAAAAAAGGAGAAAACATATCATTTGATGCAGAATCTCACACAGCTACTTATGAGTACACAACTCCTGAAAGCCTTAAGATGCCTTTAACTATATATAAAGTAAAAGCAGATTATTCAATGTACGAGAAGAGCAACGGCATTTTTTCTATTAACGGAAGGCATCGATGGAAGGAAAAGTCAGGAAGTGCTACAGCAAAAATCAACTATGTTGTATGTAATGTAAATTCACAAGAACATTTTGATAAGCTTAAGGATTTGAAAATCAAAGGTGGAGACTGGGAATACGATGAAAGCAAGAATCAGATTTGGTATTCAAAAGCTATTCATGAAGCGGACTTAACAGTTACATTAAATGGTGATTTAGGTGCGCGAATTACTGAACCATCTTTAGTGGAGAGTGCTGGACCAAATAAGGGAACAGAGTATAAAGGAAAAGAACCTAAAATAAAGCCAATATGGAGAGACTTTTTCTTTTTATCATTCTATAACGAGTTGGAATTTGAGATTCCAGCAGATATTGATGACGGTGAGCATGTTTTTACACTGAAGGCTGTTATAAATAATCAGTCTGTTGAGTATAAAGATGCTATCCATATTTTCATCGATAACACTGTTCCAGAGATTGAAGATATTAAGTATAACTCTGATGCAACAAAGATAAATGATAAGTACTACAACAAGGATGTTGAAATCCAGGTAGTAGCAAGTGATGAGCAGGCCTTTGATTATGTGGCTTCGAAGCTTTCTGTTACAGGTCATGAAGGCGAGGTTACCTTTAAGCCTAATGAAGAAGACAAGGCTCTTGCAAGTGTACTAATCACTGAAGAGACATCCCATGAATTATCAGGAAAAATTTTTGATCAGGCTGGTAACTCAGTGGAAATTGAAAAACAGCCTGAATTTATCATTGATAAGACTTGCCCAGAGTTGAAAGTCAACTTTGACAATCATGATGCAAAGCATGATAAGTATTACAAGGCTGATAGAAAAGCTACATTCGTATTTACGGATTTAAATATCGATGGAAATGAAGCTAAGATGGCTAATGTTGCTTATACAGCAGCAGAAGGCACTCCTACCATTGGAGAGATGTCAGGAGAAAATGGCAGCTACACAGGAACAATGCTGTTTGATAAAGATGGCGTATACAAATTAGGTGCCATTGAAAGCTACAAGTTCGTTGATAAAGCTGGTAACCCAGTGAAGCTGAAAGAAGGCTCAGATAGTGATTACAGTGCTGAGTTTGTAATCGATAAAACAGCTCCAACTATTTCAATCAGCTTTGATAACAATAGCTATCAAAATGAAATGTATTACAAGGATGCTCGTACAGCTGAAATAACATTTACAGAGAAAAACTTTGCTAAAGAGCAGGTGACAATCAATAAGAATTCTAGCGATTTAGATAATGTACCTTCATTATCAGGATATACAGATAGCGACAGTAAGCATATCGCAAGAATCGTGTTTGACAAGGATGGTCGCTATGGATTTACGGTTGGATGTGAAGACTTGGCAGGCAACTTGGCAAACACAGTTGCTTCAAACAATTTCGTAATCGATAGAACTGTTCCAGAGCTTGAAATAACAGGTGTAACACACATGTCAGCAAACAATGGCGCTGTTGTACCGGTTATTACATCTAAGGATTTAAATATCAATGAATACAGCACAGAAATTCAATTGACAGGCTCTAACAACGGAACTATGCATCCAACAATTGATAAAAAATTAGGCACAGGCAACTGCGTATATACCATTTCAGACTTAGCTCACGAAAAGAGCAACGATGATTTATACAAGTTATCTGTAAAGCTTAAGGATTTTGCTGGAAACGAAGTGACCAAAGAAGTTACATATTCTATCAATAGATTTGGTTCTGTCTTTGTATTAGGCGATGCTACAAAGGCAATGGTAGATGGATACTATGTAACAAATCCACAGAATGTTGTTATTACAGAAATCAACGTAGATAGCCTTACAAAGAAGGATGTATCACTGGCCTGGGACGGTGATGTTAAGAATCTTAGAGAAGGTAGTGACTATCAATCTAGTGATGTTACCAACGAAAGAGGATGGCATTCAATCAGCTACAACGTGCCAAGCGCAAACTTCAGAAAAGATGGCCTCTATGCAGTGACAATCTTCTCTGAGGATAGAGCTTCTAACAGACAGAGTAACCAGTCAAAGGATGCTGAGGTTAATTTCCTAGTAGACCAGACAGCACCAAGTGTTATCGTTTCAGGAATCGAAGATGGCGGCGTATACGAGGAAGAGTCACATGATTTCTCAGTAAACGTAACTGATACCATCGGCGTTACAGGAATGACTGTTTACCTAAATGGCGAAAAATTAGCAAGCTATACACAATCAGAATTGAATGAAAACGGTGGTACAGCAGTGCTTACAATGCCAAGCAAGGATGATTACCAGAATGTTACAATCGAATGCTCAGATGTGGCAGGAAATAAGGCAAATCTTGCATTTAACAACATCCTGGTTTCTGTAAAGGCAGAGGAGTTGTTAGTTGAAAAAGAGGTTGAGCAGTCGGCTGGCATCCCAGGACTAACAAGTGCAGGCGATGCGATAGCTGCAGCTATAGATATGAAAAAAGTTGTGCCTGTAGTTATTGTTATAGCTGCAATTGCAGTATTCGCTGGTGCAGGCGTCATAGTAGTTAATAGAAAAAGGAATAAATAAATGAAAGTTCTTAATAGATTATATGTTTTAGTAATTGCTTTAGTGATAACAATAATCCCTGTATCAACTGTAAACGCAGCTGAAAAAGCTGGTAATGCAGGTGATGCAAAGCAGGGAGTTGTTCAAGTGAATACAACTTTTTTAGATGATAACGGCCAGAAGCATGTTATATGTGGAGGCGCTGGATTCTTAATCGGAGACGCAGAAGGAACAGAATATGTTATCACATGCAACCATATCGTGAGTCCTTCCCAGGAAGTAAAGGACGCTGCATATGATTATTTACAGATATCTAATGAGAACGATAATTGGTCGAAGATAAATCTTTCGACAGAAGTTGTTGTTGAGGGTGATGTAGTTCTTACTACATCACTACTCACAGCAAGTTCAGAACTTGATATGGCTGTTCTTCAGTTACCACAGCCTATATATACAAAAGAGCCTCTTACTATTTTGACAGAGGCAAATTATGACATTACAAAGCTTCCTTATCAATCAGGAGATACAGTTTTTGCATTAGGTTTTCCTGAGGCAATTACCTACGATTCTCAGGTGCAGTATTACATGGACAATCAGATAGCGAGCAACACTGGTTCCATTGTAAGTCTGTTAAATCGTAATGGAATTCAGGTGGTTGAAACTAATGCAGTAATAAATAGTACAAACTATGGTGGACCACTTGTTGATTCTAATGGATATGTCATTGGAATGAATATGGTGGGTAACGATGGCGAGACAGGTTTTGCCCTTGATTCTACAAAGATTATTAAGGTACTTGATGGACTTGGAGTTGTATATTCCCAGGTCAATGATGTGCCTCATGTTGATAAAAAGCCAGAAACTGATGAAACTCAGCCAGCAGCTGCGCCAGTTCCTGAACAAAAATCTAACTCAGTAACTACATTAATTATTATTTGCGTTGCAGCAGTGGTGATTATAGCTGCTGTTATCACATTGGTAGTTTTACTAGTTCTGCGCAAAGACAAGAAAGCTAAAACAAAGGATACAGTAATCAAGTCTTACAATGGTCCAGCGGTGGATTTTAATGTGTCAAATGTATCTGAAAAAGCATCAGATGAAACCACTATCTTAGGGGGAAGCTTCACCCCAGCAAATGATGGAGAGACTCAGTTACTAAGTGGTGAGCTGAAAACCAAACAGAATTTTGGAACCTTAGTAAGAAAAAGAACTTCAGAAAGAATAGAAATAAATAAACAAGATTTTTCAATTGGCAAGGATGCACTGCACTCAGACTTTTTCATTGAAAATAACAGTTCAATCAGCAGAAAGCATGCTGTGATTTCAGGCAATGTAAATGGCGTATTTATACAAGATTGCAACTCTACTAATGGAACATTTGTAAATGGAACAAAGCTAGAGAGCGGTGGAATGATTCGTCTGAACGATGGCGATTCAATCAAAATGTCTAATGAAGAATTTGAATATCAAGCGTAGGAAATAAATTATGAGTTTTAAGGTGGATGCCTATTCAGATATAGGCACTAAGAAAAGCGTCAATCAGGATGCCTTGCTAGTAAAACAGGCAAAGGTACCAGAGGTTGGAAATATCTGTTTGGCAGTTTTATGCGATGGAATGGGTGGGCTGTCATGTGGTGAAGTAGCTAGCTCTACTTTTATAGATAGAATGGACAGCTGGTTTAAAGAGGAATTGCCAAAGCTAATCGAGACAGGAAATACAGCGGTCCTTACAAACACCCAGTTTGACAAAATAAAAAACAGCTGGACAAGTCTTACGACAGATATGAATGAAAAGCTGAAAAACTACGGAGCGTCAAAAGGCATTCGTCTAGGCACTACCGTAGTAGCAATCATGATCATTGAAAATGAATACATGGTGATGAATGTAGGGGATTCCAGGGCTTATAAGTTTAATAAACAAAGCTTAGAACAAATATCCCATGATCAAAGCTATGTGCAGCAGCAAATAGAACTGGGCAGGATGACAAAGGAAGAGGCTGACAGTAGTGACAAAAAAAGCGTGCTACTACAGTGTATTGGTGCTTCTGAAAAGGTTGTGCCAGAGTTCTTTAATGGAACCAATCAAAAAGGATTACATTTCTTCCTTTGCTCTGACGGGCTATGGAGAAAGCTTACAAGCAAAGAGATAGTAGAGATAACTCCACAAAAAAACGGTATTAAAAAGCTTACAGATATAGTGAAAAATCGTGGAGAGACAGATAACATCTCAGGATTACTAGTTTCAGTTTAAGGCGGTATAAAAATAGAAATATGCTAGAAATAGGTTCAGTAATTGATAATAAATACAAGATTTTAAATAAGATTGGCCAGGGTGGTATGAGTATTGTTTATCTTGCCATGAATGAAAGAGCAAATAAGCAATGGGCCATCAAAGAGATCCGCAAGGATGCAGCAGCGGCTTCTGAAATAAATATGGCCAGCATTAAAACCGAGACAGAGCTGCTTAAAAATCTTAACCATCCAAACCTTCCGAGCATTGCAGATATTATTGATTATGAGGATTCAATCCTCATCGTAATGGATTATGTAGAAGGTAATACTTTGAAGAAGGCGGTGGATGAATTAGGACCACAGCCACAGGAGCATGTGATTGAATGGGCAAAACAGCTTTGTGATGTGTTGGGGTATCTGCATTCCCAGAATCCACCAATTATCTATAGAGATTTAAAGCCAGGAAACATCATGCTAAAGCCAGACGGCACCATAGTGCTGATTGACTTTGGTACAGCTAGGCAGTACAAGACAGAAAATATAGAGGACACAACTTGCTTAGGTACTAGAGGCTATGCAGCGCCAGAGCAATTTGGCGGCCAGGGCCAGACAGATGCCAGAACGGATATTTATTGTTTGGGCACAACTATCTACCATTTGGTGACAGGAAAAAATCCAAGCGAGCCACCATATGAAATAAGAAATATTAGGTATTGGAATGAAGCTTTATCTAAAGGATTAGAGCAGATAGTAGCCAAATGCACTCAGCTAGACCCAGAAAAGCGATATCAAAGCTGCGAAGAAGTGCTATATGCACTAGAGCATTACGATGAATTGGATGAAACCTATCGTCGAAAGGAAAAGATTAAGCTTGCTACATTTGTTACAGTAGCATCACTTGCAATTGCCTCGGGCCTTGGTTCAGTTGCTTCCTTTAGCTACGCAAAAAACATACAGCAGACAAGCTATGAAACCCTGATAGACCAGGCTAGCCGCGGAGTTAGTGAGGCTGATACAAAAACATCTCTTGTGGATTCCATTGCCGTGGATCCATCAAAAGTAGAGGCATACATCAATCTGATAGATAAGGTCTATCTGGCAGATGAAAACTTTTCCGCTGATGAGGCAAATGAGATTCGTGAGATATTAATCAGAACACAGGGCAAGAATACATATGAACAGATTCTATCTCAGAATCAGGAAAGCTACAGTTTGTTTGCCTATAGATTGGGATTAGCTTATTACTACAGCTACGAAGGAGAAGGCAACAAACAACAATCAGCTTATTGGTTTAAAAAGGCTGCCGAAGGCAACCTAAATGAAAATCAGACCGAACGAGCTAAGCGTCTGGGAGCTATTGCAGACTATTATGTAAACCTTGGAGCAATAGATAAAACTGGAGACAGTTCAGTAAGCTACAAGGACTACTGGGACGATTTGGTAGCAGTCTGTGATGGAAATATTACTGAGGTGGACAATGCCAACACTGCACTGGCTATTTATAAGGAAATGGCATCACAGATATGTGTTAACGCAAATCAGTTTAAAAAGGCAGGCGTATCACCTTCGGACATGCAGCTACAGCTAATGAATATAGAAAAGCATGTGGCTGAGGATATAAAAGGAACAGATGCCGAAGAATCAGAGCGAGTAGTTGAATTGGAACAGGAGCTTGCAACAAATATCGAAAATGCGAAGCAAGCTATTTCAATGATAGAGTAAGGAACGTTATGAATTATCAAAATATAGAATCAATTGCAGAACAGACGGGAGTTTATCAGAGCCTAGGAATAATTCTTTTAGTTGTAGCTGTGACAATGTTAATAGCGGCTGTGGTGATATTTGTAGTTTTTAAAATACCACATTCAATCAGAGTATTAACTGGAATGGGTGGTGGAAAAAAGGGAAAAGTAAGAACAACACCACGTAATAATAAAGCAACAGTTAGCTGGAATACATCAGAGTTGTTAAAGAATAAGTCGACAAATGAAGATGCAACAACAGTATTAGATTCGGATGAAACTACCATTCTGGAAAATGACGATGAGACAACTATTCTTGATCAAAAAGTAGTAAGTGATGAAACTACAGTGCTTTTTGAGATGGAGGATGACATAAGGATTGTTGGTAGTAATCAAAAGATTTAAATGCTAAGGACAGAAAATGAACAGATTAATAGAAAAAGGCATAATTAGTGAATTAAATAACGGCAATAATTTTGAATATGTGACTAGTAATTTAGCTACATTTGTTGAAACGGATTACAAAGTACTTCAGAGCCAAAGCAATGATGTTTTTGTAAAATGCATGAAAATTAGTAGAAATGGTCAGGTTTCTTTCTGCTATTTGGCAAATGAATATCGAACAGTTACATCATTTAACTCAGCTATGAATTGTGAATCAGCTATAGAAATAGCGGTTAACCTTTTGGAATGCATTAATAAAGTAAAGACAAATGGTTTTTTATCAGTAGGAAGCATTGTACTAGACGAAGATAAGATTTTCGTTGATGGTAATACCATGAAAGTTAAGTTGGTTTACATTCCAATAAATGAAAAAATCTATGATTTAAATACTGAATTTGAAGATGCATTAAGAAATACAGTGCATGACATTTTAAATAGTGTAGTCAGTGGTAGAAGCGAAAAGTTAGAAGGAATGATTTCGGATGTGAGGGACAGTAGCATACCTTTAGACATTATTTATCAACGAGGAAGAGCTATAGTTCCAGAAAGAACCATGGAGCAATCTAACGAGCCACAGCAGCCAACTCCTGCAGGATTCACTGGAATGCTCGGAAGTATAAAGCTAGTAGCAACGAATGCGCCGTATCCATTTGAAATAAAAATATCAGAGGACGATGTTCTCATTGGAAAAAAGGCAGAGCTAGTTGATAAAGTAATAGACTTTAACAATGCCATAAGTAGAAGGCATTGCAGAGTCATTAAACAAAGTGGAATGTTTTACATCATGGACGAGGGCAGTGCGAATGGTACATATGTCAATAATGTAAAGCTTGAACAGGGAAGTAGACAGATGATTAAACAAGGCGATATAGTTCGCCTAGCAAACAGCGATTTTAGAGTGGACTAAGAGGTGTATTGTGGCAAATTCAAAGGTAATAATTGCGGATACGGATGTAAATTACATAGCTCCGCTACAGTATAAATTTATAAATGACTATTTTAACAATATTGATTTAGAAATAATAACTGAAAAGGAGTACTTTGATAGCTATTTTGATACTCCTCAGAATGCAGAGGTTTTAATTGTCTCAGAAGATCTTTATCAGCCAACAATTAAGAGACACGATATTAAAAATATCTTCGTTATGTATGAACAGCAGGACGATGGGGCTACGGGCGATTTAAGTATTAATAGACTGTATAAGTACACAAGCATAAAAGAAATATTCAGCGAAATAGTTGCTAAAAGTTCTAAAGAACTTGCTTCGGGGGCGGTTGAGAAAAAAGAGACGCAGATAATTCTAGTGACATCTGCTTGCGGCGGTGTTGGAAAGACTACAGTTGCTATGGGGCTAGCTGCTAGCCTAGCTGAGGGTTATCAGAGAGTGTTATATATCAATGCTGCTATGATGCAGAATTTTCAGTATATGGTTAAAGATACAGAGCCAATTTTAGGAACTAGTGCATATGCGTCATTGTTTAATCCAACTGAAAATATTTATTTGGATTTAAAATCCGAGATACGCAATGACGGATTTGATTATCTTCCTGAATTTAAAGCTGCACTTCCTTCTTTGGGGATTGATTATTCAACCTTTTTAAAAATTGCTTTATCAGCAAAAAAGAGTGGCGATTATGATTTCATAATTATGGATGCAGATTCTTTATTTGATGATGAGAAATTAAATATGATGAATGCAGCGGACAAGGTAATAGTTGTAACCGACCAGTCTGTTAATGCTGTGAACGCCACAAATCGTTTTGCGCAAAATGTAAATGGAATAAATTCTGAGAAGTATATTTTTATATGCAATAGATTTAATAAAGATAGCTTTAATGCTCTTCTGGCTACTGAGGTAGCACCGAAGTTTACTATAACAGAATACATTACAGAAATGAGTACTAATACTTATGTAAAGCCTGCTGAAATGGCGACTAATAATGGGGTTAGAAAGGTTGCATTTTTAGCAATGTAGGGTGAAAAATATGGATAACAACGTAGTTATTATATTCAATAATTTGAAGAAAAAAGAATCTTATGATTTGGAGATTCCTGTTGATATCACTGCAAATGATTTGGTTGTTGCATTAAATACAGCATATGAACTGGGAATTGATGTTTCAGATCAGAAAAAATGCTATCTAAAAGCAGAAAAACCATTTGCGTTGCTTAAAGGGAGCAAAAAGCTTTCAGAATTTGGGGTTAGAAATGGGACAGTAATTAACTATACTGAGTAGGTTGCAAAAAATGGAAAAGAATAGATACAGAGTCATTTTATCAAACAAAAGTTTTTACAAAGAAATAGAAATTTCGGCTGATGTTCAAACTATCAGAGTCGGCACAGGAATCGAAAATGATGTCAGACTAAATAAAGAATTATTCTTCGAAGAATTTGAACTGATATTTACTAAAAAGAATGATTGGACACTTATTTGCTCGGATAATTTATACATTAGTCAGGGGGATGCAAGAAAGCTACTTACTAAGGAATTTGCTCACGGAGATACTGCATCAGTTTGTTATCAGGCATCTGGAAGCGAATTGTTTAACATTGAGCTCTTGATTGATTTTGATTATGAGAAGAAAAAGTATGATTTAGCAGTAGATTTAGCTAATCAGGCAACTGTGAAGATTGGTGGCGCTAGTGACTGCCAAATCAAAGTTGAGGATGGATATATTGGTAACGACAGTATAACAATTGACAAGACATCAAATGGCTACGTTGTTACTGATAGAAATACAAAATATGGCGTAAGAGTAAATGGAATAAAGATATCAGAGCCTACATTGCTTGCTGAAAATGATTTTGTATCCTTTGCAGCGTTTGGAATGTGTCTGAAGGGCAGTTGCTTGTACTGTGATAAAGATAAAGTATCTGGGTTAGTAAATATAAGCGGGAAAAAAATAGAGCTTTCAAAAAGCCAATTAGATTATCCTCGTTTCAATAGAAATCCTAGGTTAAAGACAGTTATTCCAGATGAGAAGATTGAAATATTAGATCCACCTAATGAACCAAAGAAGCCTGAGAATAATATTGTATTACAGCTGATGCCGGCGATTGTAATGTTGGCTGTTACGGTTGTTTTTCGTGGGCTTATGAAGTCCTCTGGGGGAGCTTATGTTTGGATTAGTGTTATTTCAATGAGCTTAGGAGTAACAACGTCCGTTGCTAGTATCATTATATCTAGAAAAAAGTATAAGACTGAAACAGCAGAGCGAATTGAAAAATATACAAGTTATATTGATGAAAAGAAAGTATTTATTGAAGAATGCAGAAGCACCGAGGAAAGCATCTTAAATAACACCTATTATTCTTCAAAAAAAGAAATAGAAATTGTAAAGGATTTTTCTCCTAAGCTTTTTGATAGAAGTGTTGATGATGAAGATTATTTAGTTGTTAGACTGGGTAATGGCAAAAAGGAAGCGGTAAGAGAGTTAAAAATTCAAAAGCAAGAACGCTTTAATAGTACAGATGAACTTATGGACATACCTAAGAGTTTGGAAGCACAATACAAAGATGTTCATAATGTTCCGATAACTTTAGATTTAAAGAACAATAACTCTGTTGGAGTGATTGGTAAAAGACAGGATTTATATGATTTTATCAAGGTTTTATCTGTAGATTTAGTAGTTAGACAATACTATTTAGATGTTCAGTTATTCTTTTTACTTGATGAGACTGATATTAAACAATTCTCTTGGCTAAGAAAAATACCTCACGTACAAAATGAAGATTTAAAAATGAGAAATATAGTATGTGATGTAGATAGCAAAAATATACTTTTTGACTATTTATACAAGGTACTTTCTTATAGAGAAGCTAGTAAAACAACTTATCCTAATATTGTAGTTTTTGTATATCGTGATAATGGTATTAAGAATCATCCTATTTCTAAATATATAGATATAGCAAACAGCGTGGGTGTTTCATTTGTTTTCTTTGAGGAACATCATGAATTGTTACCTAGCTGTTGCGATAGTGTTATTCAATTGGAGGATAAACGAGGTATTGTTACAAATACTGCTGATGAAATAGATGTTTCAAGATTTGACTATGAGCTGGTTACTGATGAGGAAGCTGATTTTGTTGCCACGAAGTTAACACCTGTTTATTGTGACGAGGTAAGCTTGGAGGGGACATTAACAAAGAATATTTCACTTTTCGAACTGATGAATATATTCAATGTAGAGGATATTGATTTAAGGAAAAACTGGGCTGAATCTGAGGTATATAAATCAATGGCGGCGCCACTTGGTGTCAAGTCAAAGAATCAGATTGTAAGTCTTGATCTTAATGAAAAGAAACATGGTCCTCACGGACTTGTAGCCGGTACAACAGGTTCTGGTAAATCAGAAATACTACAGTCTTATATTTTGTCCATGGCGACTCGTTTCCATCCTTATGAAGTTGGATTTGTAATTATCGACTTCAAAGGTGGTGGTATGGTTAATCAGTTTAGAAATCTGCCGCATTTGATAGGTGCTATAACAAATATTGATGGTAATGAGATTAATAGGTCACTGAAATCAATTAAAGCGGAGCTATTAAAGAGACAGACATTATTTGCACAGGCAGATGTTAACCAGATTGATAAGTACATTAAGCTATATAAAGAAAGCAATGGCACTATGACTCCGTTGCCTCATCTTATTTTGATAGTAGACGAGTTTGCAGAGCTTAAAGCAGATCAACCTGAATTTATGAAAGAGCTTATATCAGCTGCACGTATAGGTCGAAGCCTGGGCGTTCATTTGATACTCGCAACTCAGAAACCTACTGGTGTTGTAGACGCACAGATTTGGTCAAACTCTAAGTTTAAGCTGTGCTTAAAGGTTCAATCTAAAGAAGATAGTAATGAAGTACTAAAGACACCTTTGGCAGCAGAAATAAAGGAACCAGGTCGTGCATATTTACAGGTTGGTAACAATGAGATTTTTGAATTGTTCCAATCTGCATATTCTGGTGCACCAGCAGTAATGGTTGAAGATCAGAATAAAAAAAGTTTTGTTATTAATCAGCTGGATTTTTCAGGAAAGAGAACAGAAGTTTATCACACAAAGAAGCAAGTTGATGAAGGGGCAAAGGTTCTAACCCAGTTAGATGCAATTGTTGGATATATCGCTAACTATTGTGAAGAGAATGATATCAAGAGGTTAAATAGTATATGTATGCCTCCTCTTCCTGAGGTATTGGATTATCAGGTGGTTTCTAGAATTGATGATTCAGAGATACATACTACAATTGGTCTTTTAGATGATCCAGATCATCAAGATCAGCATATGTTTGACTGGGCATTAACTGGCCAGAATGTAATGATTTTAGGCTCAGCGCAAACTGGTAAAACAAATGTACTTCAGGTTATTATCAGAGATTTAGCAGAAAAGTATACTCCAGCTGAGGTCAATATGTATATCATTGACTTTAGTTCTATGATTCTTAGAAACTTTAGTGGTCTCAAACATGTTGGTGGTGTAGTTTGCACTAACGATGATGAGAAGCTTAAGAATTTCTTTAAGATGATGAGTGAAGAATCTGAAAGAAGAAAGAAGATCTTTGCTGACTTGGGAGTAAGTTCTTTCAAAGCATATAAAGAAGCTGGTAAAGATGATTTACCACAGATTTTAGTATTTATCGATAATCTTACAGCATTAAAAGAGTTATATCTTGATAATAATGATTATTTACTTTTATTGCTTAGAGATAGTACTGCGGTTGGAATTACATTCATTGTAGCCAACGCACAGTCTTCAGGAATTGGTTACAAATATTTAAGTAATTTTGAGACAAGGCTTGCACTGTTTTGCAACAATTCTGCCGAATATGGAGTTCTGTTTGAAGGCTGCAGAAGCAAACTGCCAAATGTGCCTGGACGCGCACTGGTTCAGGTTGATAAGAAAATGTTCCAGATACAGCTTTATTTAGCATTTAAAGGAGAAAAGGAATTTGACCGTGTTAATGCTATAAAAGAGTTTGTTACTGACATTAATGGCAAATATAATGAGCATTTAGCTGCAAGGCGCATTCCAGAAATGCCTAGGGACCTTACAATGAGCTATATCAATAGTAATTTTGCTTTTGGTAAATCAGAACGAAAGATGGTTTTGGGTATTGGTTATGAAACACTTATGCCTATAAGTTGGGATATAACTAATGGCGGATTGCTCACGGTATCTGGTGATGATGAGCTTGGAAGAGGAGCGTTTGTTAAATATATTGTTTCTGCTATATCAGATGGAATGATTGGTCAAGCAAAGATGTATATTTTTGACGATAAGAAACAGCTCGCTGATTACGAGATGGAAGCTAATACTGAATTATACGATGAAGGTATAGACTCAGCTGTTGGTACATTAAAAGAAATAGAGCAAATTGTATCCAGCAGAACTGATTCAGATGATTTACCTTGGATTGTGCTAATAATAAACAATGATGCGGTAATAGACGCTATCAGTAATGACACTGAATCTGCAGAAATCTTTAAGAGTCTTTTAGCTAATTATAAGAGGAGAAAAGTATTCATTGTTGCTGCAGATATACCAAATGAAAAAATTGGAACTGTTGGAACACCTGTTGTTCGAAAAATTGTTAAGAATACTAGAAATTATGTGTTGTTCTCGAATGTCTCAGATGTAAAGCTTACAGATTTAACTTTATCAGAAAAGAAAAATAATAGTAGAGAACTAGAATATGGAGATGCATTATACATCAATGACAAGGGCGTTTTAAGAATAAAAACACCTAGAGTATAGTGCAAGTAAAATTGGAGTAATCCGTAAATACGGTTTACTAAATAAAAAAACCATACAGAAAGGAGAAAAGGTTATGGCAGTAAATAAAGTTGATTACGAGGTGCTAGAAACAGGTGTTACTACTTATGGTAATAACGCAGATGCTCTTGACGAGGTGCTCACATCTCTTATGAACATGAATAGTCAGCTTGAAGAAGGTTGGACAAATGATACCGCTACAGCTTTCATTGAGAGATTTAATGAAGAGTACAAGCCAGCGCTTGAGAATGCACGTGATGCTATTCAGTCTATTTCTGATTATATTTCTAAATACGTTCAGAATAGACAGGATGATGATGCTCAGGCTGCAGCTGCAATTAGAGCTTAATAGTTCTGCTTTGCCGGCAGGATTTCTGCCGGCATTTTGAGAGAGTTAACATGTAAATCATGATTACATAGATGGGAGATATACTATGGGCAGAAAAGAAGAGTTATATGGATATATAGCTGCGGCTAATACTGAAATTAATAGTTTGACAAATGAAATCAATAAACTGACCAGAGAAATAAATGAATTAAATGTCACTTTAGGTAAAGTAAATACAGTATTAAATAACTTAGATAGCACAAAATCAACTAGCATAACAAACTTAGAACTACGAGATTTTCTTGATAATACAAAAAGTGAAATAGCTGATGGGTTTTATACTGGACTGAGTGATTTGTTGAATGGTGAGAGTTTTACCTCAGTTTCAAATGGTTTGGCAGATGCTGTGACAGCTATTCAAACTTTAATAAGTAATAAACAAACACGAATTCAACAATGCAACAATAGAATTACTGAGTGTAGAAATAATATCTCTAGTTGGCAGGCTGAGATAGATGCGATTATCGCTGCAGAAAGGGCAGCGGCGGAGGAAGAAGCACGACGTGCAGCACAACAACAATCACAAGGTTAATAAAAAGGAAAATGTATTATGGGAGATTTATATAAAGATTTTACCGAGGCTTACAAGGAAGAACTTAAGAGTTATGTTAAAAATACTACTGATACCACTGACAGACAAGAAGCTGTAACCTATTTCGAACAGTTTAATGATACAGATAACAAGTGGTTAGCTGAGGTAGGTGCTACAGCTAGCATCACAAATACAAAGTCATTCCAGCAGTCTTTAATAGACTTAAATTCAACCACGGAAACAAAAATAGATACAGTTTTCTCTAATGTAAACGATATAGATACAACCAGTCAAACAACCTTAAATGCATATACAGAAGATATAAACAATATAAAAAAGTACCTAGATAAATGCGAGGAAGCAATTGATGCAACTCAAGGTAATATAAGTGCTAAAGGCCTAGATGCGATTATTGATACAGGTAAAGATCTTGGATTCTTTACAAAGAAAGAATCTAAAATTTTCAAGGAAGAGGTGGCAGGAATCAAACAGGATGCTACTGATTTATCATACGATCCAGTAAATCTTAGTACTGGAAATTTGGTATATGACCATGAGGATTTATCTATAGATGGAGAGGTCCCTATTTCATTCCATAGATACTATAACTCGTTTGATAAGGATGGGTCTTGTTTAGGGTTTGGATTTGTACACAACTATCAAATTACTTTAATTAAAATTAATGCTAATACATACGAAATAAAGCTTGAAGATGGTCAAAAAAAGCATTTTGAAAAACTAGCAGATGGAAGAATAGTATCACGTTATTCTGCAACAGAGACTTTAGTTGAGAATGAGGATGGGTACAGACTTACAGAATTATCTGGTTTTTCCTACGTGTTTGATAATGATGGAAGGTTACTTCGTCAAGAAGACCGAAATGCATTAGGTATCACATTTGAATATGAAGATGAAAAGTTAGTAAAAGCCACTGCGGACACAGGGGTTTATTTGCTTTATAAATATACAGGAGATTTATTAACAGAAGTAAGTGATAATTCCGGTAGAGCAATACAATTTAATTATAATAATGGACGACTTGTTGAAGTTAAACTTCCAGGCGAACGTATTTATAAATATGATTATGCGTCAAATGGAAGTATTAGTGAGATTACAAACGCTAGAGGTGTAAAAGGCCTTATAAATAAATTTGATAAAAATAACCGTGTTATATATCAGCAGTTTCCAGATGGAAATGAAGATCGTTTTGTATATGATGATGAGGCTAGAACAGTTACCTATATAGAACGAAATGGCCATAAGGTGATACATGTACATGATGATAGATATAGAAACATTGAGAATATATATGAGGATGGTAGTAAAGAGACATTCTTATACAATGACAAAAATCTTTGTATAAAGGCTACTGACCGAAATGGAAATTCCGAAAGATTTGCTTACGATAGCAAGGGAAATCTTACTCAGCATATTGATAAGTGTAAGAAGAAGACTAATTATACATATGATTCCAATAATGCTTTGATAGCTATTTCTATTAATGGTGTGGAAAAGAGAAGAAATACTTATGATAGAAAAGGTAATTTACTTTCTTCAAAGGATGCTTTTGGTAAGGGATTTACAATTCTTAGAGATGAAAGTGGAAGAATAACTGAAACAAGATATGAAGACGGAAGTAAAGATTCTTATAAGTATGATGCTAATGGAAACTGTGTTGAACTAGTTGATAGGGCAAATGGCGTAAAATACTTTGAATATGATGATTTAAATAGAGTTATTAAATCTACAGATTCTGTTGGTGCTTATTCAAAGTATAGCTATGATGTAAACGATAGAATAGTTGCGATAGAAAATGCATATGGATATACAAAGCAAATAATATATGATGCAGCTGGTAGAGTAATTGAAATCATAGATTTTGATGGAAAAAGTATTCACTATTCTTACAACGAAATTGGTAAACTTTATCAAGTTATTGATAAAGAAAACAACAAACTCATTTATGAGTATGACTCGATGTGGAATGTATCAAAACAGGTAGCACCTGATGGTGGAGAGACTCTATTTAAGTACACTTCAGATAATTTGATTTCAGAAATAACATTTGCTAATTCAGGAAAAGCATTTTTCGAATATGATAAAGTTGGTAATCAGACTGCGTTAATTGATCCGATGGGAAATAGGACCGAATATAAGTACGATGCAGAAGGCAGACTTATTGAAACTATATTTGCGAACGGAACAACAAATAAAAAAGAATATGATATTAATGGAAATTTAGTAAAAGACATTGATGCATTAGGAAATGAAATCACATTTGTTTACGATGCGGCAGATCGTTTAATAGAAATCGTTGATGAAGCAGGACAGGTAACAAGACAGTTCTACGATGATGAAGATAATATATGCAAGATTGTATATCCAAGTGGAGCATTTGACGAATTCAAATACAGTAAAGGTTCACAGTTACAGAAAGCGAGAATGTCTGGTGATGCCGAAGAAAGCTATGTTTATGATGAATTAGGAAGAATCACATCGAAAACTATAGGAGACGACATATCAGTTGCATTTAAATATGACTTGTTAGATCAAATCGTAGAAATTACAAATTCCGTAGGTGGTAAGCAATCATTCGAATATGATTGCATGGGAAATGTAACTAAGGTTCAGGATGAGTTAGGTAACATAACACAATATTTACATAACGCATATGGTCAAATCAGCAGTGTAATTGATGCAAAAGGTAATACTACAAATTATGAATATGATTCTATGGGTAGAATCGCTAAATTAACAGGTGTTGATAGTGAAACCAATGAGGATAGAATCAATATTTTTACATGGGATTATATGAACAACATCACAAGCAAGGTGAATGCATTAGGTGATGTTGAAAAGTTTGTATACGATTTAAACAGCAATTTGATTGAAAAAATTGATAGGGATGGATTGTCTACAAAGTATACATATAACAGCTTATCAGTATTAGAAAAAGTAACATATGCTGATGGTAAAACAGTTACCTGGAATTATGATGAACTTAATAGAATAAAAAACTTTACAGATTGGTTAGGTGAGACAACAGTAAAGAGAAATCCTGCAGGATTGCTTACTGAAATCAAAGACTATAAAGGTGAAACTATTAATTTCTCATATAATCAGGATGGTCAGAGGACTCAAATAGTATATCCAAATGGAAAAAAAGCTAATTACGATTACTATGAAAATGGTCTTTTGAAGTCAATGAGTTTTCAGGATAAAACGATTGAGTATTCATATGACAAAAATGGACGATTAACTAATAAGAAAACATCTGATGGTTTGGATATATCTTATAAGTATAATGTTCAAGACAGACTCAGCTCAATTAATTGTTTGGCAAATGGTTTGAGTGAAGAGATAAACTATACATACGATATTGTAGGCAACAAGATTTCTTCCTCTAGAACAATTGATAATGTAAATGAGACATTAAACTATACATATGACGAATTGGGGAACCTAGCCAAAGTATTCGATGGAGATGAATTAATTAGGGAATACACCTATGATGCATTTGGAAATAGAGTAGGTAAGAAGGATAATAAAACCAATAACCAGATAATCTATAGATATAACAGTGCTAATCAGATAGTTGAGGAGATTAGCCAAAAATATGCTAAATCATATGGATATGATAAGCGCGGAAATCTTATCAAAGTCGAATCAGGTGGAAAAGTCATAGAACAGTATGAATTTGATGCTACGGGACAGATGGCATTAGCTTCTTCTGCAGAAAGAGGTATGACAAAATACCTTTATAATGGCTTAGGTCATAGAGTGCAATCTAAATCTGAGAGTAGAGAAGAAAACTACATTGTCGATATAACAAAAGGTTATTTTAATCTTTTATCTAGAGATGTAATTGGCAATGGACAATCTGTAAAACAATCATTCTTCTGGGATGGAAATGTTGCGGCTATGGCTTCTGAAAGCGAACTCTCATACTATTTCGAAGATGAGCTTGGCTCGCCGCTTGATTTAATTAGTGAAAATGGAAGCTTAATTGAACGATTCAAATTTGATGAATTTGGAGAAAACGTAATTGATGCTAGAAATCGTTTTTCTGATTCAGCAAGTAGTGTTCAACCATTTGGTTATACAGGATATCAAATAGATTCGAATGGCTTATATTATGCCCAGGCTAGAAGATATGATAAAAGAATCGGTAGATTTACTAGCGAAGATATAATCAAAGGAAATATTGCTATTCCTATTACATTAAATAATTACCAGTATTGTTATAACAATCCTGTAGATGAAGTGGATAGGGATGGTAATCTTGCACTGTTGGCGGCTATCGCAGCAGGTGCAGCAACTGGTGCTATTGTTGATGGTGGTTTTGAATTAATTAGCCAAGGAATAAAAATCGCAAAGGGTGAACAAACTGGTATTAAATGGGGAAAGGTTGCAGGTGCAGCAGCTGAAGGAGCTATTGTTGGTGCAACAACGGTTCTCCCTGGAGGTGCTTTGTTAGATGTGGCAGCAGGTGCAGTAGGCGCTTTTGCAAATAGCGTCATTGAACAGGGAATTGATAAAAAAGAAGTCCATATACAGGAAGCTTTAGTTAATGGATTGGTTGGTGGAATAACTGCAGGTGTATTAAAACATGGTCCAATAAAAAAGATTACCGATAAAGTTTCTGACAAAATAGGAAAGTTTGTTAAGGAAAAAGTAAGTAAACTCGCTGATAAGTTACCAAATGCACCAGGACTTCTGACGAAATTTGATAAGGGGAAAGATGAAGCAAAGATAGCTAAGGATATATTGAAGGATAGACGAGATAAATATTTTAAACAGTGTGAGATTGTAAAAAATAGAATAAAAGAAAACAAATTGAAGGATAAATTTTTAAGGAGGAGGAATATAGCTGAAGAAAACTTTTTTAGGAGTATAGGTGCTTATAGTAAGAGTAAGTTATGTGAATTAGTTCCTTGGAAAAGACCTGATAAATTTGTAGAAAAGGTGGTCTATCCATTTGTTGGAATTAAAAAGGTAAAGAAAATATTTAAAGAACAACTGAAAAAAGGATTATATTATGGTTATGATTGTGGCTTGCTTGCATAAAATAACCGTAATACTTAGGAGCAAAAATTATGAGTCAAATAGTATTGGTAGGAGCAGCTTCTCTTGCAGCAAGTTTTGTTGTTGCGAGATTGAATGCTAGCTCGATGAAAGTAGGAGATAATACATACTCCCTAAAGAAATACTCGTATATTGTATTAGCCGTAGCGATTGCACTAGCAATATTTGATATATGCTTACTTGTATTACCAAGTAATGCATCTGTAGTTGTGAAAACAGTTATTGCCGTGCTTATGATTATGGCATATTTATGTGCATTAGGTATTTCAAGATGTAAAATTACTTTTTTTGATGAGGAGATTTCTATTACTGGATTTCTCAGAAAAAAGAGAGTTAGATATACTGACATCAAAAAATGCATGTATATGGACAATGATTATTTAGCCATTCATACAGAGAAAGGCATTATCAAGATATCTGACCTGTATCCAAATGTGGAAATTGCACAGTGTTTAAGAAATAATAAGGTTGCTATTGAATCGGAATCTAGTGATGATGATTTTAATATTTTTTTAGATAATAGTGCCAGAATTTTTGTGTATGTTCTTTCCCTTGGCCTAATTGGATGTTTTAGTTATGCAGCGTATAGTATTAGCCTTGATGAAGGAAGGATAAATGTTGTATTCTCGCTCATTGCGCTATTGTTCGATTGTATGGGAATTATTTTAATCTTTAGCTATAGAAGACAAAATATACATATCGAAGGTAATCACATTAAGTATGTGTGGTTCTTAACTAAAGAAATTGATGCAGAAGATATTATGTTTATTAGACATGAAAAGGATTCCAAAGATTTGGATATATGGGGAATTTACAATAAACAAAATAAGAGAATTGCGGAGATATACGATTCATATCACAACAGCTATAGATTCCCTAAATGGGCTAAACAGCAAGGTATAAAGATAGCAAAATAGTATAGAGTGTGAGGCTTGATTATGATTTCAGTGGAACAAATTATAGAAATAGTTGTAGTTATAGCTGCTATTAGGTTCTCGAGATATTTGTTTAATAAGTTTTCAAAAAAGAAAACTGAGGATGAGGAATAAATATAAAGTAAAAATCCACAAGAAATTCAGTTAGGAAAAAATGACAATAATAAAATATTTAATAATAGTCACTATAGTGCCTTTTATAGTTGATTTGTTTAATTATAAAAGCGAACCAAAAAATTATACAAAATCAATTAATAAGTTTACGATTAGAACAGGAAAATCTATTTTAATAGTGGGGATAATGTGGTTTGCATTGGCATCTGCGCTACTCATAGGATGGGTGTATCAAGATGAAGAATTTTCGGTGGCAGCAGTTGGACTGTTTGTTTTATTTTATTCGCTTTCGCTTATATCGTTTTTATATGCAGCACCAAGATTTTGGGACATTGTAGTGGATGGAGATGATATAACTGTTATCAAATGTTTTATATTTACAAAACATGTAGAATTTTCAAAAATAGATAGGGTTGAGATTGCTACAAATAATTATATAAAAGTATATAAAGATGGTAAAAAGCGGGCATTCTTTTTAATTGATCCAATGATGAAGGGGAAGAATAATTTTCTTAAAAGAGCAGAGAAAGAAGGCATACCTGTTATTGATAAAAGAAATTTAGACAAGTAGTTTGAATTGTGAGGATTGATTATGATTACAGTGGAACAAATTATAGAAATAGTTGTAGTTATAGCTGATATTAGGTT
>JAEEGF010352632.1_pt1 | contig 36414 bp, 29 predicted proteins | sample 9134171 | NCBI WGS metagenome assembly JAEEGF01 (sample SAMN16246542, study PRJNA631951) | gut metagenome | biome: gut microbiome; feature: rumen; material: AP-attached | host: Bos | place: Iran: Karaj | collected 2018-10 | reverse complement strand
ATGCAAACATAGAAAAAAAAATTGACATAAAAGTCCTTTCAAAAGATTTTATCTTGCAGAAAAATAAAATATTCTCATTTTTGGCACTGTATGTCAAATAATAATTGTATTTTTGCAAGTTTAAGAAACAAAAACAGCTATGAAACTATTAGAAGGAAAAACAGCCCTGATAACAGGAGCCTCCAGAGGCATAGGCAAGACCATTGCCCTCACATTTGCCCGACATGGTGCCCATGTGGCATTCACCGATTTACAAGCCGATGATGCCGCGGAAGCTCTAAAAAAAGAACTGCTCACCTATGGCAACAAGGTGGCATTTTATCCTTCTGACGCTTCAAAATACGATGACGCACAAGAGCTGATAAAACAAGTGGCGGCAGAGTTCGGCCGGATAGACATTTTGGTGAACAATGCAGGCATCACCAAAGACAATTTGCTGCTAAGGATGGAAGAAAAAGATTTCGACGCCGTTATCAATGTAAATTTGAAATCGGTGTTCAATCTTACCAAAGCGGTGCAAACGGTGATGCTACAACAGCGTAGCGGAAGCATTATCAACATGAGTTCGGTGGTGGGTTTGCATGGCAATGCCGGACAAACCAACTATGCAGCTTCCAAAGCCGGCATTATCGGCTTCACCAAGTCGATTGCCAAAGAATTGGGGTCCCGCAATATTCGTTGCAATGCCATTGCACCCGGGTTTATAGAAACGCCTATGACCCTGCAAATCAAAGAAGAAATTCGCAACGAATGGATAAAAACCATTCCTTTGAGACGCATCGGCAGCACACAGGATGTCGCCAACACCGCCCTCTATCTCGCTTGTGACCTTTCGTCTTATATCAGCGGTCAAGTCATCAGTTGTGATGGTGGAATGAGTATGTAAAAAACTGACAATGAAAAAGATAGTAGGCATTAGTTTAACATGGGGAGCCGTAGCCGCCGCAATAGGCATAGGTATAGACCTGTTGAGACGCTATGTTGTAGCGGAGGCGTACAACGGACTGCGGCAAGTGTTGGCTATTGCATCGCTTGTGATAACTATCGTGTTGGTGTACAAAACCATCAAAACCTACCGAAGCCGCCTCAACGAAGACACCTTCACCTCTTTGCAGGCATTTGGCAGCGGTGCCCTGATGACAATAGTTTATGCTTTGTTGATGGCATTATACCTTGTAGTTTTGTCGCAATGTATCGACAAAGATATGATTGCCAAGCACAAAGCCAAACAAATTGCCTTGATAGAGCAATCTGACATAAGTGCACAAGAACAAATGCAAAAAATAGAAAACATAGAAGAAGCCGGTCTTTTTGCCATTGTAGTAGGAAATTTTTTGCAGAATATGATATTTCCGCTCATGGCAGCCTTGTTTTGTGCCGCCCTGATGCAAAAACGACCCGCACCGATAGTAAATAACAATATAGAAAACACAAAAAAAGAAGAATGATGGATATATCAGTAGTAGTTCCTTTGTACAACGAAGAAGAGTCATTGCCGGAATTGACCGCATGGATAGACCGTGTAATGCAAGAACATGGTTTTAGTTATGAAGTCATCCTTGTAGATGACGGCAGCACCGACCAATCGTGGAAAGTAATACAACAACTACGCGAAGACAAGCCACAGATAAAAGGCATTCAATTCAGAAGAAACTATGGCAAGTCGGCCGCCTTGAATGTAGGTTTTGAACATACCTCCGGCGATGTGGTCATCACCATGGATGCAGACCTTCAAGACAGTCCGGACGAAATACCGACCTTGTACCGCATGATAAAAGAAGACGGATACGATTTGGTATCCGGTTGGAAAAAAGTGCGTTACGATTCAAAGATAGCCAAAAACATTCCTTCCAAATTTTTCAACTGGACAACCAGAAAAATGTCGGGCATACAACTTCATGATTTCAATTGCGGACTGAAAGCCTATAAGAGCGAAGTGGTGAAAACAATAGAAGTATATGGCGAAATGCACCGCTATATTCCTGTCATTGCCAAATGGGCGGGATTTAACAAAATAGGCGAATTGGCAGTGCACCACAGCAAAAGAAAATACGGAACCACCAAATTCGGCATGAATCGTTTTGTCAACGGCTATTTAGACTTGATGTCGATTATGTTCATGTCGAAATTCAGCAAACAACCCATGCACTTTTTCGGCTTGATAGGCACCCTGTCTTTCCTATTGGGAATGATAGCCTTGATAATTTTGATAGTGATGAAATGCCTCAACGCCATTTATATCACCGACAGCTCGTTTTTCTATCTGTCAATGTTCTTCATGATATTGGGAGCCTTGCTGTTTTTAGCAGGATTTTTGGGAGAACTCATTTCCCGCAACTCTGCCAACCGCAATCAATATGCTATCAAAGAAAAAACTGAAGACGCATGGAAATAGCAAAGAAAAAAGTGGTGATTATCGGTAGTGCCTACCCCTTGCGGGGCGGTGGCATTGCCACTTTTAACGAACGTTTGGCCTACGCCTACCAAGAACGCGGCTATGAGGTGCAAATAATTACCTTCAGCCTGCAATATCCTTCGCTTTTGTTTCCGGGAAAAACACAACTGTCGGAAGAAGATCCGCCTAAGGGATTGCAAATCAGCGTGCTGATAAATTCCATCAACCCTTTCAACTGGATAAAAGTAGGCCGTATCATCAAAAAAATGCAGGCAGATTTGGCGATAGTCCGCTATTGGATACCATTTATGAGTCCTTGCTTGGGAACTATCTCCAGAATTGTAAGACGCAACAAAAAAACCAAAGTCGTCGCCATAGTCGATAACATGATACCACACGAAAAACGACCTTTCGACCACCTGCTATCCAAATATTTCACCAAAAGTGTAGATGGCTTTGTCACCATGTCGAAAAAAGTGCTGGAAGATTTGAAAACCTTCACCACACAAAAGCCTATGCAATACACCTTGCATCCGCTGTATGACAATTTCGGCAGAAAAATCGACAAAGAAGTGGCATTGAAAGAATTAAAACTAAGTTCCGACTATCAATACCTGCTTTTTTTCGGTTTTATCCGCGACTACAAAGGTCTTGATCTGTTGTTAGACGCCATGGCCAACCCGCTGTTGAAAGACATGCCCGTTAAATTGATTATTGCCGGCGAATTTTATGCCAACAAAGAAAAATATCTGCAACAGATAGCCGACTTGCATATCGCCGACAAAATTGTTCTCCATACAGAATTCATTCCCAACACCAAAGTCTCCACTTATTTCAGTGCCGCCGATTTGATAGTGCAACCTTACAAAAGTGCCACACAAAGCGGCGTAACACAAGTGGCCTATCACTTTGAAAAACCTATCATCACCACCAATGTGGGAGCTTTGGCGGAAATAGTTCCGGACGGAAAAGTGGGCTATGTGGTGGCACCCGAAAGCGAAGCCATCGCAAAAGCCATCTATAGATTCTTCTCCGAAAATCAATACCAAAACTTTCATTTGGCCATGAGAGAAGAGAAGAAAAAATTCGACTGGAATGTGATGATAGATGTCATATCAGAAATAGAAAAGAATTGTTAATGTTACAAATAGAAACATTATGGCAAAAGTTTTAATCATAGACGACGAACCCAATATCCGCAAAGCCTTACGCGAAATACTCGAATATGAAAAACACGAAGTATTTGAGGCCGAAAACGCAAAGATGGGATTGGATATACTGAAAAAAGACGAAGTCAACGTAGTGTTGTGTGATATAAAAATGCCCGGCATGGACGGTTTGGAATTTTTAGACGCCTTTGAATACAAAGACGCCATCCCTGTAATTATGATTACCGGTCATGGCGATGTAGAAACAGCCGTAGATGCCATGCACAAAGGAGCTTTCGACTTTATCCAGAAACCTATCGACCTCAACCGGCTATTGATATCGCTACGGAATGCCTTAGAAAGAGAACACTTGATAATAGAAACCAAAAAACTAAAGAAAAAAATCAACAAAAAATATGATATCATCGGAGAATCTCCCGCCATTCAATCCTTGAAAGCATTGATAGAGAAAGTGGCACCTACCAATTCCCGCGTACTGATAACGGGAGAAAACGGCACCGGCAAAGAATTAGTCGCTCACTGGCTGCATGAAAAAAGCCACCGCAACACCGCCCCGTTGATAGAAGTGAATTGTGCCGCCATCCCTTCAGAATTGATAGAAAGTGAATTGTTCGGACACGAAAAGGGTTCTTTTACCTCTGCCGTTAAACAACGTAAAGGTGATTTTGAATTGGCAGACAAAGGAACTTTGTTTTTAGACGAAATCGGAGATATGAACTTGGCTGCACAAGCAAAAATTTTGCGGGCCCTGCAAGAAGGAAAAATCACCCGTGTGGGCGGAGAAAAAGAAATTCCCGTTGACGTACGCGTAATTACTGCCACCAATAAATCTCTTCCGGAAGAAATCAAAAACAAAAACTTCCGCGAAGACCTCTTCTATCGTTTAAATACCGTTCAAATTCATGTGCCGCCTTTGAGAGAGCGTATTGAAGACATCCCTTTGCTGGCAGAACATTTTATGAAACAAATGAGCGAAAGCGACAACACCCCTTTATTAACCATCACCGACGAAGCCATTGCAGCCTTGCAAGAATTGCCATGGCGCGGCAATATTCGTGAATTTAGAAATGTAATAGAACGTTTTGCTATTTTGTGCAACAAGCAAGTTACAGCAGACGATGTAAAAAAATATGTTTCCATATATAATGTCTAAAAACAAGAAAAAATGAAAAAATATAGTCTCCTTGTCATCATAGTTTTACTAAGCACAGCAGTCAGTGCTCAAACATGGACCGATTTTAATGACGAATGCACCTCTGTTACCATGGGCAAAAAAGCTACCGCTGACGGATCTGTGCGGACTTCTCACACCGACGACAGCCACCGCAGCCGTACCAATATAATGATGGTGCCGGCACAAAATCATAAAGCCGGTGAAACTGTCACCATGTACAGACGTCTTTGGGACAACAGCACCAAAATGCAAAGCTATCGGGACGACAGCGTAGGCGTCATTCCTCAAGTAGCCCATACTTTTGCCTATGTCAATACCGCTTATCCGTGCATGAACGAAAAACAAGTCGGCATCGGCGAATCGACTATCGGTGGCAGAAGTGAACTGAAATCTGACATCGGCCTCATCGACTGTCAGCGTCTTTGCGGACTGATACTACAAAGATGTTCCACCGCCCGGCAGGGTATTCTCACCGCCGGAGAATTGCTGAAAGAATACGGCTGGATAGATGCAGGCGAATGCCTGACCATTGCCGACAAAAACGAAGTTTGGCATCTGGAAGTATATGGCCCCGGAAAAGGCAACAAAGGTGCTGTCTGGGTGGCACAACGTGTACCCGACGACCATGTAGCCGTCAATGCCAATGCAAGTACTATCAAACATATAGACACCAACGACAAAAACAACTTCTTGTATTCCGACAATATATTTTCTTTGGCAAAAGACAGCGGTTGGTGGAAAGAAGACGAACCCTTTGTTTTCTGCTATGTATATGCCCCGCAAAGCAGAACCATGCTCGCCTGCAGACGCAGAGAATGGCGGGTGTTTGACTTGGTAGCACCTTCTTTGCATTTAGACCCTAATGCAGAAAACTATCCTTTCTCCGTAAAACCCGACCATCCGGTAACTTTGGAAGAAATGATGAATATTTTTAAAGATTACTACGAAGGCACCGAATTTGATATGAGAAAAAATATCACAGTGACCAACGATAGTGGCAAAACCATTATTTCCCCGTTGGCAAATCCTTTTATGGGTTATGACGAACTCAAACTTCACAAAGTCAATGGCGGCTGGCATGCCCTTGGCGAACGTGCCATCGCGGTCAGATTTACCGTTTATGGCACTATTATCCAATGCCGCGACTGGCTGCCGGACGAAATCGGAGGATTGCTATGGTTTGCCCTTGACAACGTAGCCTCCTCGATATATGTACCTATCTATTGCTCGGTAACAAGTCTGCCTAAAGAATATGAAACCGATGCCCGTATCACAGGTTTCAGCAAAGAGGCGGCATGGTGGGGTTTTAATCGTTTGGGAACACTATGTGCACAACGCTGGGGTACATTTAGAAAAGAACTAAACACACACTTGTTGCCGCTACAAAAAGAATTTCTGCAACAACAAGCAAGCATAGAACAACAAGCCCTCAATGTGTATAATGAAAAGAAGCCTGCCAAAAGCATCGATATATTGACAAAATATACCAACCAACAAGCCCACAAAGCCCTTGACAAGGCATGGGAAATCGGTGATTTGATATGGACAAAATACGATGAAGCATGGTAAGCCGTCCGATTGAAGATGACAATCCGGAATTAGCCTTAGCAAGAAAGTGTATTGAATACACCGGCACCAACCTTTTTCTAACCGGCAAGGCCGGCACCGGAAAAACCACCTTTTTGCAACAACTGAAAGCCACTTCACACAAGCGGATGGTGGTATTGGCACCTACAGGCGTAGCCGCTATCAATGCCGGCGGCACTACCATTCACTCCTTTTTCCAACTATCGTTTGCCCCCTATGTTCCGGGCTCGGAAGCACTGTTTTTTAAAGATATTCGCTTTACAAAAACCAAAATCGCCCTCATAAAAAGCCTCAACTTGATAGTGATAGACGAAATTTCGATGGTGCGGGCCGACTTGTTGGATTTGATAGATTTGGTGCTGCGTCGCTACCGAGACCGCAACAAACCTTTTGGCGGCATACAACTGCTTATGATTGGCGACTTGCAACAATTGGCACCCGTTGCCAAAAACGAAGAACGCCAACTGCTTGAACAACACTATAGTTCCCTGTTTTTCTTTGGAAGCAAAGCCTTGCAAAAAACCCCTTATATCACCATTGAATTACAACATATCTACCGACAAAAAGAAGCCTATTTTGTAGATTTGCTCAATCGCATTCGCAACCAACAGACAGATGTGGAGACCTTGAAGATGCTGAACGAACGCTATCTGCCGGACTTCAATCCCAACAAACATAAAAACATTATTCAACTAACCACCCACAACGCACAAGCCCATCAAATCAACCAAGCCTGTTTGGATGCCATCCGCAAAAGAGCATATACCTTTGAAGCAACCATACAAGGTAATTTTCCCGATTCATCCCTTCCCACCGACAAATGCCTCACTTTGAAAAAAGGAGCACAAGTAATGTTTGTCAAAAACGATTCCAGTTCGGAGAAACGCTATTACAACGGAAAAATCGGCAGCATTACCAAAATCAATAAAGACACTATAGAAGTAAAATGCCAAGGAGAAGGAGAAAAAGCCTTTGTGGTGGACCCGGTAACTTGGGAAAATACCAAATATGAATTAGACAGCCAAACCAAAGAAATACACGAGACTGTCGAAGGAACTTTCAAACAATACCCTCTGCGATTAGCATGGGCGATAACTATCCACAAAAGCCAAGGGCTGACATTCGACAACGTGGTAATAGATGCAGCCGCAGCCTTCGCTCATGGACAAGTCTATGTAGCACTGAGTCGCTGTCGCACATTAGACGGACTAATACTCAGCAGCCCTATTCAAGCCCATGCCATTATCAGCAATGCCACTGTAGAACAATTCACCCGCCAAATGAAAGAACACCCTGTTGATCAACAACAGATTGCCCATTTAGAACGAGAATATTACTATGAATTGCTCAATGAACAATTTGACTTTCAGTCGCTTATAAAATCCACCAAAAATCTAACAGACTATTTTGCCAAGCACTTGCAGCAAGCATTTCCCATGTTGTTGGAAAAATTGCAAAACACCTGTCAATCGTTGCAGGCCTTGGTACCTATTTGCGAACAATTCAAAAAACAATATACCTATCTTTTCCGCCATACCGACGATGCGAAAAACGACCAGACTCTGCAAGAAAGAATTCATGCTGCCAGCAAATATTTTTCTGTAGAAATCAAAAAGATATTTGAACAATTGCTACAACAACTAACACATGTAGAAATCGACAACATGGACACCGCCTCTCATTTTGAAGATTTATTCAACCGACTTTTAGATGACTATCATATCAAAAAAGCCACCTTGGAAGAATTTCAATATCAACCGTTTGACATAAAGGTTTATCTTGACACCAAGGGCAGAGCGGTGATAAAAGAAGAAGATTTGGAAAAAAGCTATTCACCGCGACCTCTTTCTGCCGACGAGGCAAAAACATTTTTCGCCACTCATTTTATCTCCAGCCACGACGAGGACTTTGACCTATATAATCATTTGCTGCAATGGAGAAAAGCCAAAGCAAAAGAATTGAAGATACCCCCTTATTCTATTCTCCGCCAAGAAAGCCTTGTCAACATTGCCAAAAACAAACCCCGACGGGAAAAAGACCTGCTTTCCATTGCCGGTATCGGCAAAAAAACACTTGAAAAATACGGGAACGAAATTTTAGAAATTGTGGCAGAATTTTGCCGTTAACAATTCACAAACCCTTTATTGCACCATTTGCTGATAGATATTGAGGAACTTTTTGCCGATGATAGCACTATCACATTTAGCGGCGGCTTGCTTTTGTATTTCCTCAGCATTAAAGTCTTGAAAATGATCTAACATAAAGGCAATTTTCTCCAAGCAATCATCTTCATTGCAGGGCTCGGTAAAAACAGTATTGTCGGCAGTGGCAATTTCAGGAATGCCCCCTACGGGCGTTGCCACAGCAGGCTTGCCGCAACAAAAAGCCTCCAATAATACACACGACTGCGTTTCATAGTTGGAAAATTGCAGCATGAAATCACAATTTTGGATAGCCTCCGCCACTTCCTCTTCTGTTTTTTTACCTAACAGATGTACGCAATTGCCCAAATTTTCCTGCCGGATAAACTGCTCCACCTGCAAATTGGCAAGATCATGGATGATATTCAGTTCGAAATCGCTTCTTTGCTGCGACAATCGCTTTATCACATGCAATATTCCCATGATATTTTTGGACTCTTGCTCCAAATTGGAAATATGCAAAATTTGTTTCTTGCCATGCGGTTGACAAGGTTTTGTGCAAAACAAATTGGTATTGACAGTATTGCTGACAATAGTATAAGGAATATTTTTTGCCTCCGGAAGCATTTCTACTATGGCGGTATGCAAATATTCCGAAACGGTAGTAATATGCCGTACCGTGTGAAAAATATAATGTAAGGCTAATTTTTGCAGACTTGTCAATAAAAATCGATTCTCTTGATAATAGACCGACCAATGTTCGCTGACAACAAGCGGAATCCGATATTTGCGGCTAAGGCGTGCTGCCAAAAATCCCAAAGGCAATGCCACATGCAAGTGAATCACATCCGGACGACCATAGCGAGCCACAATTTCGTCAAATGCCCGTACATAGGCTTTATACAATTGCCATTTTGACATGCTATGGCTGACTTCAATCGGATGGAAAATAATATTGCCATCATGCGATATAATCGGTATATCCACATGCCCTTTGGTATGATGAAGCACTATGGCAGTAGTGTCGGCGGCAGTGGTGGCAATATGTTTCAATATAAAATTGCCGTCAAGAGGATTGTCAACCTGTGGAAACCAAGAAGGAATGTGTAATATCTTCATTTGCTACTTTTTCAACAAGAACTGCCGCTATTTCTTGAAACTATACCCTATCGCTAATATTTAATTTTGTATTTTTTGAACGTATTTTTGTCATTGATAACTTCGAGGGCTTTTCTGTACATTTCATCATCTTCCAGCCATATTTTGGTAGATTCCCGGGCTGAATAGATATTGCGGGCTATCAAAGTCTTTATTTGACGTTGGATGTACTTGTCGGTGTCGAAATCCTGTTCTCGTTGGTTGTGGTCCGCTTGAATCTTGTCAACATATTCCACAAACATTTTTTTCAATTGGTCGGTATTTTTCACCTTGGCATAACTTTCAAAAACTTTTCCCAAAGTATCTTTGTTGGCTTCGATAAAACCTTCTAAATAGGCCTTCATGTCAAATTTCAGGCTGTCGCTTATATGTTCTTTTTTGGCAAAGGCATAAAATTGCGACATGATTTGCTTATCTACTTGGAAATTTTTGTTAAAGTCTTCAAAATTGGCATATTGACTCAAAATTTGCTTTTTGTTGGCCTCTGTAAGGTATTCAAATACAAATTGATTGAAAATATTGTTACGAAACAACTGCCAATAATAGTCGGAAACTTTGGTAGTATCGATAGGCACAAATATATCGGGCATGATGCCGCCTCCGCCATAGACAACCCGCTTGCCATCGGTATAGAATTTCAAAGAATCGGGAAAATGAATGCTATCGGCATGTATCAATTCTCCGCTGTTGTAACGTTTGATAACATCGCGGCTATAGTCTTCCACTCCTTCGTAAGGTTTTTGTATGCAACGTCCACTCGGAATATAATAGCGAGAAGTTGTCAAACGAACATAGGAACCGTCCGGCAATCCTAATTGCGATTGCACCAAACCCTTTCCAAACGACCGCCTGCCGATGATGATGCCCCTGTCCCAATCTTGGATGGAACCGGAAAGAATTTCAGCTGCCGAGGCGGAATATTCATTTATCAACACCACCAAACGACCTTTTTCAAAACAACCTTCCTGTTTGGCATTATAGTTTATCTTGTTGTAATCTTGATTGTTTTGCGTATAAACTATCAATTTGTCGCCGGAAAGGAATTCGTCTGACATTTCAATTGCCGTATTCAAGTAGCCGCCTCCGTTGTCACGCAAATCCAATACCAAATTTTCCATACCTTGCTCTTTCAACACTTTCATCGCATCAAGAAATTCTGTATGGGTGGTTTGTGAAAAGCGTTCCAACTTTATATAGCCGGTTTTGTCATCTACCATGAAATATGATTCTATGCTGTTGATAGGAATTTTATCCCTGATGATGGTAAATGTTAGCAAATCAGGATTGTTGCCACGCTTTACTTGTACCACTACTTTGGTGCCCTTTTTGCCTCTTAGCTTCTTAAAAACCCAATCGTTGGTACAAATTTTGCCGACAGCCACACTATCGTCAATGGTGATAATTTTGTCACCGATTTGAATGCCGACTGACTCAGCAGGGCCTCCTTTTACCGGTTGCACCACCACCAAAGTGTCTTTCATAATTTGAAATTGTACGCCGACTCCTTCAAAATTGCCTTGCAAAGGCTCTGTCGTTTTTTGGAGGTCTTTTTTGGCAATATACACCGAGTGCGGGTCCAACTCTTTCAACATTTCTATGATACCCTTTTCCACTATGTTGGACATATCTATGGTATCTACATAATAGTAATTCAACATCTGCAACATTTGCAGCATTTTTCTTTGCTGTTGGTTGAAGGCATCGGAACGAGCCCGCGAATTGTTTTGTGCTATTGCCTGAACACTAAAGCATACTATAAAAAATACAGCGACTATTTTTACAAAATATTTTTTCATCATTCAATTTCTTTGGGTTGCAAAAGTATCATTTTTAATTGACAATTGTCTTTCAAACGAAAAAAACTCTTTTCTATTACTTATAAATGAAAACTTTTTTGTACTTTTGCATATTCTATTGCCCTTGTAGTTCAACGGATAGAACGGAAGTTTCCTAAACTTTAAATACAGGTTCGATTCCTGTCAGGGGTACGAAATATTTTTGTAAGTATTTGAATATAAATATGTTGCAAAATTATTTTTCTTTTATATCACAAATTTGGACACATTTTGGTCACGTTTTTCAAACCAATATAGAATTGCTATGACTTTCAATAAATCAAACATTGCCAACAAAGCCAATTGGATTTATCTTATTATAGGGTTGGTCATACTGGCTTTTTGCATATTTTTTTCTTATAGCAGCAATATCAAAGCATTCCAAAAAAACCAACAAAAAGCATATCAGAGAGAATTTCTTGAAAAAGAAACGGCCTTGTCTCAATCTCTCCACGAATTGGTACGGGATACAAATATGCTGAATATCAAAAATTTATATGAGTATTGCCAACGCAACAATATGTTGTCGCAATATAGAATTGTCATATACGATAGTGCTCAATTGCTGTCTTGGTCGAGTGACAAGCAAAATTTTCCGCTCAATTATAATGAATATACCTATAAACAATTGGATTATGCCAACGGTGAATGGTTTTATGTTTGTCAAGTGCAGGACGGACAAAGGGTATGCTGCGGGGCCATTTTACTTGATCAAATCAACCGACACAATATTTTCAAAAAGCAATTCAACATACAAATCTATCCTTTAGACAAGGGTGCGGGGCAAACCATATACAATCATGACGGACAAGCTGTATTTCAATTAAAAATATTACCCGACATACATGAACACACGGTAGAATCACTTTTGTTTTTCATCTTATGGATATTATCGATAACACTATTGATTCTATCTTTAATAGGTTTTCTTATGCCAAAAGAACCCGGTGCCAAACGCAATATTTTTGTAATTGGCATGATGTTTTTGGTAATGATACTTGTTCTTTTGTTAAGATGGTTTCCATACCCTTCTACGACCCTATTTTCATCGGTATATTACTCTTCCACCTATTCTTCTTTGGGAGAGTTGCTACTAAACACCTATGCCATGTTGGGTTTAGCCATCTTTTTCAATTCATTTTTCCATATCAATACGGCTACCATAACCCGCAAATGGGGAAAAATCGTCATTGCTATTGCATTATTAATAGCAGCTTTTGCCTTTGACGCATTTTTATATTATGTGGCTGTGGGAGCATTGAGAGATAGCATAGTGGTATTCAACCCTACTATGATATATAGTTACGATGTTCTTTCTTTTATCGTTTTAACAGCCGTGCTATTTGCTTTGTGGACACTCTTGGTAATTAGCGACAAAATCATAGCTTTGGTAAAAGATATTGTATCTGATACCAAAATATCTCTGACAATACTAATCTCCACCTTCACCTTGTTCTTGCTGGCAATATTGATATCTGCTACCAAAATGAAATTATTCCATGGTTATGAAGTTTCTTTCACCATGGCAATTCTTACCTACGCTTTGCTTATTTTTAAAAATTATAAAGGAAAGGGATTTGATTTACTTTGTACATGGGGTCCTTATATTTTAGTCGCCATTATGATTTGTTCTGTAGGAAATACACAAATCAATATTCGCCGTCAAGCATATAAAGAAACCCTTACCGAAATGTTAGGGTCGAATAACAATCCTTTTACCCATTATAATTTTGCAGAATTGGCAGAAAACTGGAAAACAGATACCACCATACGGGAATTTTTTATTTCCGACCAAATACGGGAAAGCGAAATCAAGCATTTTATTATAGATAAATATTTAAGTGAATACACGCAAAAATACAATGTCAATATTTATCTCTATCATACCGACCATCCGCAAGAAATGCAAACCATGCAAAAAAAATTAGACAATTATGTCCGTATTGATAGTCTTGCATTACCCAATGAAGTAAGTTTTCGTCGTGTGGGATTCGGACAATCGGAATATATGATAAAAGTTCCCATTAAAGTAGATTCATTAGAAAAGGGTTATTTAATTGTATTATTGCGACATCTTATACAAGGATCTCTTTTGACAGACGAAACTCTACAACGAAATGGTGCCAATTGTTCTTTCGCTTGCTATGAAGGAAATCAATTGCAATACAATATTATCAATCATGCCAACTTAAGATACAAAAAAAATATCAGCAATTATCATTTGGATACCTTGTATTCAGGCATGCAATTCACTCAAAACGGATACAACCATAGTGTTTTTATACAAAATAAAACCACTTTTCTTGTTACTGATGAAATGTCAATATGGGAAAAAATATCGTTTTTTGTCATACTTATGCTACTACAATGCCTACTATTTATTATTCCCAACAGCATGGAATGGGCATTAAATAAAAATATAAAACTAAACAATACCGTACAAAGAACGCTAAACAGATATGTGCTTATTATTGCCTTTTTGATTACTCTTATTGTATTGATTTTCTGTTTCATATTTTTTAACAATTTGAATCAAAGCAGTACTCAAAAAATCAGAACCAATCTCATCAGCAGACTGCACCAATCTGTAGAAAAAACTATTAGAGAAAATCAAGTGGACGATAATTTAGATGAAACCGCGTTAGTTTTGATAGACAATGAATTAAGTCAAATGAATTTTAATACCATCGATCTGCTTTTTTACAATGAAAAAGGTCAAAATGTATTAAGTTATGGAAAAGGCATATTGTTCAGTACAAAAATAGACCCTTTGATATATGTAAAAATGACAGAAGACAAATTGTTGTCCGTTACTTCTGAATGCATGTTGTACAATGTAGAATATAATTATATAACTCAAGCTATTATAGGTTCAACTGGCAATATTATAGGATACATGTCCATGCCTTATCAAATAATACCTTTGTTGAATGTCATGGATGCCAGACAAGGACAATTAGTTATCAAATTTTTAATTATATGTCTGGGTGTAATTATATTGATACTATGTGCCTCTATCATGCTCATTCGTTGGCTTATAAAACCTGTAATGCAAGTTTCTGACAGCATGTCAAAAATCAATTTGGGAGACCCGATAAACTTTTTACCGGAAACCCGCGATGACGAAGTGGGTAAACTTGTATTAAATTATAACAAACTAATAAGCAGACTTAAAAACAGTGCGGAATTGTTAGAGTCCACTTCGCAAAATACAGCATGGCGTGAAATGGCAAAACAAGTTGCCCATGAAATAAAAAATCCTTTAACACCTATACGGCTGAAAACACAACTTATCCAACGAAAATGGAACGACAACGAAGTAAGCAATGAAGATTTAGATGCTTATTTCAATATGGTGATAGAACAAACCGATGCTCTTACTCAAATAGCATCATCCTTTTCTAGATTTGCTTCGGCAGACCAAAACTCTAAAGAGATTGTAAATTTATGCGATATCATAAAAATAGTGGTGGACATGTACCAAAATAAAAACAATGCCAATGTTTTTATTTTGGAAAATTATGAAACCAACCCGTGCTTTATCCTAACCGACAAAAGCAATATGATACGTGTTTTTAACAATTTAGTTCAAAATGCAATACAAGCTAAACGAGAAAAAAATATTATCATAAACATCAAAGTGCAATCTTATGGCGATAAAATGTGGCAAATATTGGTTTCCGACAACGGCATAGGCATACCTGATGAAATTCAAGAAAAAATATTTCGACCTAACTTTACAACAAAAACATCAGGAACCGGCTTAGGACTGGCTATAGTAAAAAACATTATCACCTCACAAGACGGTAGCATTACCTTTGAATCTAAAAAAGACGAAGGCACTACTTTTACTATCCTTTTACCTAAATATAAACCGAATAACTAAAACGGCAACGGATCGTTGCTATAAATTTCTTCGTCAGACATAGGCGGATTGTCATCACCTTTTGAAACTGACATCACTTGTGTCTGCTGTGGTGCCGTAGCCACCGATGGTTCGTTGGCAGGTGTCAATTTCCATGCTTTAATATTGGTAAACCACTTGCCTTGCCATTCACGCGATTCTATATCTACCGAAGCATTGACAACTGTACCCACCGGATAAAACTGCTCAAAATTCACTGCATTGTTGTTCCATGCCTGTATGCAAATTTTCTTTGGATATTGCTCAAAAGTTTCTATCACAAATTCCAATTTTGTCCACGCTCCGTTTTTCCCTTCTCCAGATGTTTTGGGAAGTATCTGTACTACTTTTCCTGTTATTTCTACCATAATTTGTTGTTATCTTTTTCTGCTTTTTCAATTTCTTTTTGTAATTTTTTCGGCAATGATTCTTGCATACATTGGTGGCATTGCATATCCAAACTATACATTCTTCCTACACAATAATTGCTGCGTTTGCAAGCCGAACGATAGTTTTCATCTCCTTCTTTCATGTGATTGACAAAAGCAGGATCGTTGACCAATAAATGCCCTATTTGCATCAATTCAAAACCTTCTTGCAACACCGTTTCACAATTTTGCCGCCCTTGAATGCCGCCTACATAGATAAAATTGGCATCAGGAAACTCGTTTTTGAATTTTTTTGCCCAATCCATAAAATACAATTCACGATATTTGACGGTTGGGATAACTATTCTGCCACCAATCGACAATGCCAATTTCAACCACCAGAATTTTTTCATATCCATATAATATGCCAATGCCTTCAATGGCATAGCCCCACCGAGTATCAGCATAGGCGTATGGCTGACAGTACCTGCCGACAATACAATGCCATGAACACCATGTGAGAGAATATTTTTCACCACTTCCATACCCTCTTCCATCGACATTCCGCGTCTATAGCCATCGGTCATATTGGTTTTTACCACCACAGCCATATCGTCTTTGGCATGTTGCATCACACAATCCAACACCTCGTTCATAAACCGCATGCGATTTTCCAAAGAACCACCATATTCATCATGACGGCGGTTCAAACTCGGATTGATAAATTGTGAAATCAAATAGGCATGTCCGCAATGTATTTCCACGCAGTCGAAACCACATTCACGACAAAAATCCACTGCCTTTCCGAAACTTTCTACAATGCGATGAATTTCATCTTTTGTAATGCCACGATAAAATGTTGGTGAATAAAGATTAAACCCATTAGAAGGGCCATAAGGCGTACATTTACAAACGGCTTTGTGTGTCATATTGCCGCAATGTCCAAGCTGTATACTGGCTTTGGCACCTTCTGCATGAATGGCATCGGTGAGTTTTTTCAAACCGGGCTTTATCTCATCGTGGACATAGAGTTGTCCGTCAAAACTGGCACCGGAACGTTCCACCGCACAATAGGCAACCGTTGTCATGCCTACACCTCCTCTTGCAACTGCAACATGATAGTCTTCCAACTGCTGCGTAGGCTCATTATTAACACACATATTTTCAAAAGCCGCTGAACGAATCACACGGTTTTTCAATGTTATCGGACCCAATTGATAAGGGGTGAAAAGTTTTGATTCCATTACTTATTTATTTTCAAAATTTAATATATAAACGGGAAGACTCTTTTTAAACGCTTTCCTTCCATTTCCGCTCCAAATTCTTTTTGATAAAGTTGATAGATGGCATCGGCACGTGGCACCAAATTGGCAAAAGTCCAAATGAAAAATACCAAACCCGAAAACGACCACGTAAGAATAGCAAATCCTAACCATTCTACCAATTCGCCAAAATAGTTGGCAGAAGTAACATAGTTGAACATGCCACCATGCGGCAGATAGTGTTTGGTATCGCCCGGTTGCCGCAGATTTCTAATTCTGCGGTCTGAATCCAAATTAACATACCAACCTGTATAAAATAAAATAGTGCCGATGATAAATTGTGGTGTTGCCAACCACGAAGCTGTATATTTGTCGGCAGGAGAAAGAAAAAATATCCAATAACCCTGCATGATAGCATTGGCAATATTGAAAACAATTCCCATCAACATCACCGAAATAGGCATCTTGCTCTTGCCACGTATCAAACAAGGAAAGATAAAAGCCCTTTGCACATAATGGATTTCAAAAATGATGAATATCACCAAAGGAACTATCTCCCAGGTTCTGTCACTTACCCACCAAAATACTATCATTAACAAACATACCGGCGCTTCCATAAGCACCCAGCCCAACTTGTTGTTGATCATCCAACCCCATTTGTCGCTGATAAATTTGCCGTAACCGGCTTTTACAAAATATAAAGACACAAATACCACTATAGCTATAGCTATCATGATATAAAGAAAAATATTGTATGCCACCATTGTTCTTGATTATTTTTGAATTCCTACCTATCGACAAATGTAACACTTCCACATTGATTATACTGCCTGTTTGCCGTATAATTGAATGAATGAGTGCTTATGTATTTTTTTACTAAAGCCCTAAATTGTTTGACTTGCTTTTTTGAAGGGACACTTGGATTCTTAAAACGATAAAAATAGTAATCAATAGTTCCGTTGCTTTCAACAAAAATAATATTATATATCTTACCATTATCTTCCCATTTCATACCATTTTTAGATAAATAACTACCTAAATTTTGTAGAAATTCTTTCCATGCTTCTCCATAGACTTCCTCTTTATCTTTCGGAACTACTGACTCATTAATATCCTCTTGGAATGCAGAAGGATATTCTTCTCTTAAAATCTCTATGGTTTTTTGTTTTGCTGAGAGTCCTTTCCTAGCAACAATACCATTTTGAGAAAAGACTTCTCCCACTAACAAAACAAACCATAACAACAACAAGAAATGTTTACTTTTTATCATCTTATATATATTAAAATCCTATACCTTCGTAATAAAATCCTTCTGCTTTTACTTCTTTTGGATCATAGATATTTCTTCCGTCAAAAATAATAGGTTGATGCATTATTTTTTTGAGTATTTCCCATGTCGGCATACGGAATTCTTTCCATTCTGTTATCACCAACAATGCATCTGCCTCGTTAGCAGCATCGTAAATATCTTTACAATAAGTAATTTTGTCGCCTATTATTCTTTTTCCTTCTTTCATGGCAATAGGGTCGTAGGCTTTTACCTTGCAACCGGCTTGCAACAATTTAGGTATTACTTGCAATGATGGAGCTTCACGCATGTCATCTGTTTCCGGCTTAAACGACAAACCCCATATAGCTATAGTTTTCCCTTCTAAATCTCCCTTGAAGTAATTGTTCAATTTGTTGAACATCACTAATTTTTGATTGTCATTTACCTCTTCTACTGCAGAAATAATTTTCATTTTGTAGCCGACTTTCTCGCCTATCTTTATCAATGCTTTTACATCTTTTGGGAAACAAGAACCGCCATAACCACAACCGGCATACAAGAATTTACTGCCGATTCGGGTGTCAGAACCAATACCCTTACGAACCATATTCACATTGGCACCTACACGCTCACACAAATTGGCAATATCGTTCATAAAACTGATTCTTGTTGCCAACATCGCATTGGCAGCATATTTTGTCATCTCTGCAGAGGCAATATCCATAAATATCACACGGAAATTATTCAACAAAAATGGTCTATACAACCTTGACATAATTTCTTCGGCCTTTTTGCTTTCCACACCTACTACCACTCTATCAGGCTTCATAAAATCGTTGACAGCATCTCCTTCTTTTAAAAATTCCGGATTGGAGGCCACGTCAAAAGTAATATTCAAACCTCGTTTGTCTAATTCTTCTTGTATGGTTTGTCTTACTAATTTGGCTGTACCGACAGGAACCGTACTCTTGGTAACCACCAACTTGTAATCGGTCATATTTTGTCCGACTGTTTTTGCCACTTCCAACACATAATGCAAATCTGCACTTCCATCTTCATCAGGAGGTGTGCCGACAGCCGTAAATATCACTTCTGCATCCGATAAACAATCTTTCAATGAAGTATTAAAATCCAATCGTCCGGCTTTGTAATTTTTTTCCACTATCGCTTCCAAGCCCGGCTCATAAATGGGTAAAATGCCTTTTTTTAAATTATTGATTTTTTCTTCGTTGATATCTATACATGTTGTTGGTATGCCCATTTCGGAGAAACATGCCCCTGTTACCAATCCTACATAACCTGTTCCAACTATTAACGTTCTCATTTCTATATCTTTATAATTTTTTATTTCACTTATTTTCTAATTGTCAAAAGTAATATTTTTTTACAAATAATTTTTCAAGAATTGCGCTGTATAACCTTTTTTTGAAGTTGCCATTTTACTCGGAGGTCCTTCAAACAAAATTTCTCCGCCTTTTTTTCCTCCTTCAGGTCCCATATCGATTATCCAATCGGCTGTTTTTATCACATCCATGTTGTGTTCTATCACCAAAACAGTATTACCCTTGTCTACCAATTGATTCAACACGTTTAACAATATTCTAATATCCTCAAAATGCAATCCTGTGGTAGGTTCATCTAAAATATAAAATGTCTTTCCAGTTTCTTTTTTACTCAATTCCGCCGAAAGTTTTATCCTTTGTGCCTCACCTCCCGACAAAGTTGTAGATGTTTGTCCCAAATGTAGATAACCCAAACCCACATCTACCACAGTTTTTAACCGTTCTGCAATATGTGGAATACTGCTGAAAAAAACATAGGCTTCTTGGAATGTCATTTCCAAAACATCGTTGATAGATTTGCCTTTGTAACGCACCTCCAAAGTTTCCCTATTGAAACGTTTTCCATTACAAGCTTCACAATGAATATAAACTTCCGGCAAAAATCCCATTTCCACCGTCTTTACACCTGCTCCTTTGCAGGCTTCACATCTGCCACCGGACACATTGAAAGAAAATCGGCCTGCCTTGTAGTTTCGCACCCTCGACTCCGGCAATTCTGCATACAACTTTCTTATCTCATCAAAAACACCTATATAAGTAATAGGATTCGAACGCGGCGTCCGTCCTATCGGCTGTTGATTGATTTCTATTACCTTGTCAATATTCTCCATTCCCTCAATGCTTTCATACGGCAAAATTTTATTGTCAGACCGATATACATAGCGATTTAAAATGGGATACAAAGTATTGTTTATCAGTGTAGATTTTCCGCTGCCGGAAACACCTGTTACGCAAATAAATACTCCTAATGGAAATTGGACAGTGATATTTTTTAAATTATTGCCGCTTGCACCTTTCAAAGTTATAAACGAACCATTTGGTTTTCTTACTTTTGCCGGCACTTCTATCTTTCTTCTGCCTGCCAAATAGTCTCCGGTAAGCGAATTAGATTGACAAATTTCTTCAAAAGTGCCTTGTGCAACAACTTTACCTCCATTGATACCGGCTGCCGGACCAATATCTACAATATAATCTGCCGCCTTCATGGTATCGTAGTCGTGTTCCACAACAATAATAGAATTGGAATTTTTTTTCAACTTTTGCAAAGAATTTATCAATTTCTGATTGTCTCTTTGGTGCAAACCAATACTCGGCTCATCCAAAATATACAATACATTGGCTAATTTTGAGCCAATCTGCGTTGCCAAACGAATTCTTTGTGCTTCTCCGCCGGAAAGTGTCTGTGAAGGTCTGTTTAATGTTAAATAATCAACACCCAAATCTATCAAAAATGACAATCGCTCGGTAATACCTTTGACTATTTCTCTGGCTATTTCTTTTTGTTGGTCGTTGAAATACCGATTGATGCCACTCATCCATTTGTGCAAATCGGCAATGTCCATGGCTGCCAAATCTACTATACTCTTTCCGCCGATTCTAAAAAAAGTGGATTCCTTTTTCAATCTGCCACCCTGACATTCACCGCATACTTTTGTATGCATAAATTGGGCTGCCCACTTGCGAATAGTGGCAGAATTGTCGTCCACATTTTGTTTGATAAAATTTATAATTCCTTCAAAATTAGAAGAATACATCATCGTTCCGGTAACATCATTCTTCATCATCAAAGGATCTTCCGTACCATAGAAAATCATATTCAATGCCGATTCCGGCAATTCTTCTATGGGAGCGTCCAAGGAAAAATTATAGCGTTGCGACATGGCTTCTATTTGCTTAAATATCCATGTCGGCTTGTATTCTCCTAATGGCTCTATGCCACCTTTTCGGATGCTTTTCTTGGGGTTGGGAATCATTTTATTCAAATCCACTTCTGTCACATATCCCAAACCATGACAATGCGGACAAGAACCACATGGAGAATTGAAAGAGAAAATATTCGGCTCCGGATCTAAATAGGAAATACCACTGGTAGGACACATCAAATGACGACTGTAATTCGTTATTTTTGAGTCCTCCGCCGTCATCACCATTAACGTGCCTTTGCCATATTGCAAAGCCGTTTTGATAGAATTCACCAATCTCTTTTCAGACTGCCGACCGACCTCCAATTTGTCTATTTCTACTTCAATATTATGAATTTTGTATCTATCTACTTGTAAACGTTCATAAACATCTTTTACCTCACCATCTATCCGAACTCTAATAAAACCCCATCGTCTCACCTGCTCGAATATCTCCCTATGATGTCCTTTTCTGCCTCTTACCAAAGGAGCAAACAAGACAATTTGCATCCCTTTGTATTTTTCTTTGATTAAATCAATAATTTGATTTTCTGTGTATTTTATCATCGGCTCATTGGTAATATACGAATACGCAGTAGACACTCTTGCATAAAGCAATCTTAAATAATCATACACTTCGGTAATCGTGCCCACTGTTGAACGAGGCGAATAGCTAATGGTTTTTTGTTCTATGGAAATAACCGGACTCAAACCCGTAATTTTATCCACTGCAGGACGTTGTATGTCACCGACAAATCGGCGGGCATACGGCGACAAAGTTTCTATAAACCGCCTTTGTCCTTCTGCATAAATGGTATCAAATGCCAAAGAAGATTTTCCACTACCCGACAAACCTGTTATCACTACAAAGGCATTCCTAGGAATAGTAACAGATATATTTTGCAAATTGTGTTCTCTTGCACCTATAACTACCAGTTTGTCTTCTTTTACTTTCTTACTGCTCTCCATCAATCTTCTTCCTTCGTATAGTAAATAATCACCGGGTTTGTCACCATATACGATTCCATTTTTTCGTCCGAAGTGAAACCATCACCGATATAAACCGACCCGTCTTTCTTGGTTTGTTTTATCTGTGTATTGGAATAAACACGATGTGTATTCATATCCCATATCAACTGCTCGGTTTCAATCACATCTCCCGTATTCCAATTGTGAATTACCACATTGCGTTTGGCAATCATCATTCTCTTGGCTTCATAATTAATACCAAAATCAGCTGTCAAAGTGAGTGTTCTATTCCCTTCTTCATCAAAAACATCCACCTGAAACGGTTTTGTACTTAAATAGTATTTTTCCGGCTGTGTATAATGATCTATTTCCTCGAAAAACAATTCATATTTTGTCTGCCCGTTTTCGGTGGAATATAAATGTAGTTGGGTGGATTTTTCATCGGGTGACTTTTCTTTAGATGTAAGCGATTGTACAACCGAAATATCGTTTTTGCAAGCATGACAAAATACGGCGATAGCCGCTATTGCGGCTATCGCTAGTATTTGTAGTTGATGCTTACCAACAAATTTCATTATCTAATTGTCGTAGTTTCATTTATCCAGCATTCCACTCTATAAGTTTGTCCTTTTTGATAACCATGTTGGAACACTTCGGTTACAGTCGGGAAACGACCACTTATAGAATTGATTCTCTTTTGAGCCTCTTCTGCTCTGGAAGGATCTACTGCCTTTGCCTTGTTGTATTTGTCGGCTGCTGCCCAATATACAGCTCTCGGCAAATCTATTCCACTGCAAACACCTGCTGAAGCTGCATACAAGTCACCTATCATCAAATATGCTCTGCCATCTGTAGGATTCATTTTCAAAATCTTGTAGGCAGTTTCTCTACCTGCTGAATATTGACCTAAATTCTTTTGGCATTCTATAATCATAATATAGGTGTTAATCTTGTCAGATTCCTTTTCATACATTCCTAAGGCCTCGTTGAAATAACGTAAAGATGTGCTGTAATCTTTTTTCTTCATATTGATACTACCCATATAGTAAGCTACACTTGCAGTCGGCTGTAATTTGTACAATTCTTCTGCAGCTGATACAAACAAATCGTTGTCAGTACAATTCTGCTTAGACATGAATTTGATAATCTGTCTTAAAGTACGCTCATCTTTGTTGGTAGCAAATTTTTTGCCGTAAATTTCTTGTAGCACCTCGCAACTTGCATATTTAGAGAATCTTAAATCCAAATTGCTCATCGTCTTGGTATATTGTTCAAGATCTTTATAAACCTTGGTAGAATCAGCAGCCCTGTCCTCGTAAGTTGCATTGTAATCTTCTTCGGATATACGTCCGCTATCCAAATCTTCTCTCAATTGATAGATAGTGTGCATAACCGCCTCACATTTCAATTCGCTGCTATCAATTTGAACATTTAACACTTCAGTAATTTTATCGTATGCATCTATCAAAACCTCGGTAGGAAGTTTCTCCTTGGCCATATAGAACTCTGCTACAATAAAATATGTATTCAAAATCTTTGCTGAAGTCGCAGTGCCTGTCAAATCAATTGCTTGACCGAGAACATCGTAAACATTCTTATAAACTTGGTTTTTGTTTTTGTAGGCCCAAGTATAATATCCGATATTTCCTAATGAAAGCCCTTCATCTGCCGGATAGCATTTGATTCTCAATTCATACAAACCTATCAATTCATCAATAAATTGCTCTTTTTCTACACTATCTTTTGCATGTTTGATTTTATAGTCTAAAATCTTCGGACCATCTGCAAAGATGTATTTTGATGACATTGGACAATTTTCCTTCACCCATTTCCAATATGGATAGGCTTCTTCGTAATTTTTTTGTTTATACACTTCACGATATAACGATAATTGTGTAACACATTCTATACTATCGCTACCGTATTTTTGTGTTAAATTCTGCGATTTTACTAATGGAAGCATTCCCATTATCACCGCTACCACAACCATTTTTTTCGTAAAATTTTTCATCTCTTTTATTTTTTTTATATTTAACGTTTCCTATTTTTTATTCTAACTTTAATCTTTGATACCATTTTTCGTGCAATCTAACATTGATGCTGGCAGAAAAATAATTCTCTTTCAATAAATTTGCTCTTGTTGTTCCTATTTGTCCATATTCTAATACCACTCCTATTGTTGTCTTGCCTTTCTTCATTGGAAAGTATAATCCAAAATTTATGCCATAACGATTAATCTGCTCATCAGACAACTTCAGCCGAGACATTTCATAACTAAATCCAAAACTGATGTTTATTCTTGCTATATACTTAGAACTTAAATAATTAGGTGTTACATTTCCCCCTATTGCAATTTTATAAGCATCCACCAAAGAATCTGATTCTCCGTCAAGGGTATATTTGCTCCATTGCGACCAAGTAAAATCCACTCCGATAAAATATTTATCCGGCTTGCCCCAAGACAAACCTCCTCCTACAATTTGTGGCATACGATGCACACGTTTAAGCATGTCTTCTTTGTACAAAGTATCTAATATTTCATCTTCTTTGTTACCAAGATAGGTGGTAATTAAATATTCTTCTTTTGACCATAATTTTACACTGGGTGTATATGTTACCCCAAAACCCAAACGACTGTTTTTGATAGGCACTAAATATTGTGCTCCTACGGTAAAATAAGCACCTTTTACATTATTTGAACGACTTATCACGGTATTGACAGCATAACTGTCTTCAAATTTTACCGAACGCATCTTGCTATACTTGCCGAACAAAAACGAAGCGTTCAATCCCACAGAAAAATGCTTAAACAAAGTGAAACTATTACCCCAGTACACTTCATTAATACCGCCATCTCCCATAAACGAGGTTTGATAGGCACCCATTTCTCCTAATGTATCTTGGGTGTAAATACCGTAACTCATATTGCTAAACGGCTGATATCCCAATGCTGTCCGCCACCATTTACATATTGGCAAGCCTACGGAAATATAGTCTATAAATGCAGTACTTCCCTTTTGACTGGAAGATGCTCCTCGCAAAGTATGGGTTTTGAAACTAAAAGAGGCATCTACCAAACACGATAATGAGTCAAATGCGGCATAGCCTGCCGGATTGGCAAAATTGATAACCGTTGGCGATTGAAAGGCATAGGCTACCCCTCCCATGGCTACATTTGCCATAGATGTTCGTGCCATCATATCTCCCACCCCATATCTGGAATAAGGAGAACTTAAATAATTTTGCGAATATCCATTTGCAAACATTAAGCCTATGCACACATATAATGCAATCCGTATATCTTTAATTTTTAACATAATAGTCTAATATTTCATTCAGTCCCAACAATACCAAATCGGATATTGCCATCACTTCATTCTTCATGGCATTTTTCATTATTGGTGCATCTCCACCGGTGAGAATCACCTGCAAATGCCCGTATCTAACTTTATACCTGTCAACTATACCATCGCATTGATCAATCATGCCGAAATATACACCCGACAGCATCGACTCTTCGGTGGTTTTGCCGACAAAATCATCTATTTGTCTAAAAGCCACTTGTGGCAACTTGGCAGAAAAGGCATGCATGGCTTCCAAACGCATATTTATGCCGGGAGCAATAGCCCCGCCACGATAAACACCTTCTGTATCAATAAAATCAGCGGTAAGACATGTGCCTAATTGCAATACCAAAACATTTTCTTGTGGAAAGAGTTTCTTGGCACCAACCACTACTGCCAACCTATCACTACCTAAACTTTGCGGTGTATGATAGTCGTTTTTGATGGGCAGCAATGTATGACTATCCAACTGAATAAATTGAAAATGTTGCTGCAAATATTCCAACAAAGTCTTTTCCACATCTACCACTGACGATAAGATAGCGTTTTCTATGTTATATTGCTGTTGCCATTGGGCAATATCATCTATGCTGACTTGCTTTTTGGTTATGTGCTCCAAATAATTGTTGTTGTCCACTATGGCCATTTTTTGCCAAGTATTGCCAAAATCCATCACCAGATTCATCCCAACCTCCTTTCCGCTAATTGTAAATCCTCCGGATATGTAATTTTAACATTTGTATTTTCACCCTCCACGCAATAGATATTTTCTCCTGCAGATTCCACTATAGAAGCATCGTCTGTAAATTGATCATTTTCAGCCGTCAAATAGGCATGCTTCAATATGTCACTTTTGAATACTTGTGGTGTCTGCACTGACAAGAAATTGCTTCTATCTACACTAACAGTAGTATCATTGACTTTTTGTCGCAACGATTCTACAACCGATACACATGCCACTGCATTGCCGTTTTGTTCTGCAGCAACAAAACATTGTCTTATTAATGCTGATGATACAAAAGGTCTAACACCATCATGTACTGCCACCAAAACACTATCCGGCAACGTAAGTACAGCATTTTTTACTGATTGAAAACGATTGCTGCCTCCTACCACTACTTGATGCGGAACTTGAAAGTGATATTGTTTTACCAAATCGTTCCACATAAGTATATATTCTTTCGGCAAAGTGAGGATGATTTCATCTACTTCCGTTGCAAATTTTTGTATAGTATGCATCAATATCGGCCATTTACCGATAACGATAAATTGTTTGGGAACAGAATTTCCCATTCTACTTCCACTACCTGCAGCCGTTATGATTGCGTACTTTTTCAATGCTTACAAAATTAACATTGCATCTCCGTAAGTAAGGAAATGATACTGCTCTTCTACTGCTTTCTTATAGGCTTCCATCATTAATTCATAACCGCCGAAAGCACACACCATCATCATCATAGACGATTGTGGAGCATGCAAATTGGTGATCAATGCATCTGCGGTAACAAAATCATAAGGTGGAAAAATGAATTTATTGGTCCAACCATGATATGGTTTCAAATGACCATTGATATAACAAGACGATTCCATGGCTTTCAAAGTAGTGGTGCCGATAGCACAAATTTTTCTTTTTTGTGTTTTCGCCTCGTTGACAATCTTGGCAGCTTCTTCGGTAATAAAATATTCTTCTGAATCTATTTTATGTTTTGCCAAATCTTCTACATCGATAGATTTGAAATTGCCGACTCCCGCATGCAAAGTAATATCGGCAACTTGAATTCCTTTCAACTCCATACGCTTTACCAACATTTTGCTAAAATGCAAACCGGCTGTAGGTGCTACAACGGCACCTTCGTTTTTGGCATAAATGGTTTGATAGAATTCTGCATCTTCCGGCTCAATATCTCTTAATTTACGTATATCATCCGGCAAAGGTGTTTTACCTAAGTCAAACAATTTTTTCTTGAATTCTTCATGAGTGCCGTCAAAAAGAAATCGCAAAGTTCTTCCTCTGGAAGTGGTATTGTCAATTACCTCTGCTTCTAAAGTTCCTTCTCCGAAATACAATTTATTGCCGATTCTAATTTTTCTGGCAGGATCTACCAAAACATCCCACAAACGACTTTCTTCGTCCAACTCCCTAAGCAATTGAACACTGATACTCGCACCGGTTTTTTCCTTTTGTCCGCTCAACAAGGCAGGAAATACACGGGTATCGTTTCTTACAAAGACATCGTTTTCTTCAAAATAATCCAACACGTCTTTGAATAATTTGTGTTCTATGACACGAGTTTTTCTATTTATCACCATCAACCGTGCATCATCTCTATTGGCAGAAAGATGTGATGCTATCAAATTTTGTGGTAAATTGTACTTAAACTGTGAAAGTTTCATCTTATTTATATCATTTATATTTCTCTATATCAACCATTTAGGCATAATTATGCCATAACTAAAATATTTTAACGTTCAATCATATATTTTTATTGCATATATTTTATTTTTTATTTTACTTTTTGCAACAAAATTTTTGTCTTGCCATTGAAACTTGTTAAACATTTTTTTCATTGCTCTCTCTTTGAATAAAATAAGTTTACGAAATATGACATTAAAATGTTTCTAAAATGAATAAAAAAAGCGACTATACAGCCGCTTTTTTGTTTTTTATATTTTGCAATTATAAAGCACCTAATTTCCAACCTAAGGTCAAGACAAACGACTGATTGCGGAAATTTTGTTGATAACTATTTACTTGCGGTGCATTGTAGAAAATATCTTCATCTTTATAAATTCTATATGCATAAGCAAAATCCATAAAGAAACATTTCGTTTTGAAGCCAATACCTGCAGAAATATTATGTCTTGCACCATTTTTTCCTACAGCATCCGCATATGGATTGGTCATATAGGAATAACCTAAGCGCAAAGCTATCGGATTGATAACAAATTCCAATCCCGCTTTAATAGTATGTGTTGTCTTGTAATATTCCTTTATATTGTTGTTTTCCACTTCAAATTCATAATCATCGTCATAACTGTCCAAACGGGCTGTGGAATAATTGACCATTTCGTAATCTACGTTGATAAAACCATATTGCAAAAACATAAATGCCACATTGGCGGTCAATTTATAAGGCGTTATCAAACGATAATTATATGTACCTACACTATAATCAAATAAATAGTCAAATGTATCCACTCCCTCCACATTGTCCATTTGCAAAGTTTGCTCATAAGTGGATTTTACTTTTGAATACAAGGTCGGAGTATGGAAAGCTGCTCCGATTCGCATAAAACTGGTTGGCTGATAGATTAAACCGAGTTTCAAATTAATACCGGTTCCTCTATCCCGAAAATAATCATTGAAAATCAAACTATCATAATTGGCATTGGGACCTTCTGAATAAATTCTGGTTCGTGAATAGTTAAAATGAGGAACACCTATCATCACACCTAAAAACAACTTGTCGTCATAGTTGGCACCTCCGGAAAAAACATATTCTCCTTTGCTACCTTTAGATGTCTGCATCTGCTTTTGATTGAGTTCATCCATATTTACACTTTCATATTGGTCTGTTGTACCGGGTATGGTATCTACCAACCAGTGATAATAAATAATGTCTCCTAAAGAAGTCCCAAAACCCAAATTAGTATAATCTGTTCCATTCAATTGCGGAGCCAAAAAGTCAATAAAACTTGTCTTTCTTTCATTAGAACCTTTCACTAAAGATCTGGTATTATAGTTGGCCAATTGATTGTAACCAAATGACAACTGCCACATTTTCCATTTGGTACCATTGGTAACATTAAAAGCACCCACTAATCCCATATTACCTAATGTAAATGCATATTTATCGGCATAAGATGTTTCTTGATTGTATTTTGATTCTGCTTTGGTGAATCCTAATGTAGGCGTAAAAGTGATTTCGGTACGTTTATAGATACCTATTGTTGCCGGATTGACAGAGAGTGCTGAAAAATCTGCTCCAAACGCACCTAAAGAACCTGACAAGGCTGTAAACCTCGCCGTACCATATAATTCATCTTGTCCATATCTATACGCATCTCGCTCATTCTGTGCCATTCCAACCATGGCAATGGCTGCCAATGCTATCGATAAAAAAACCTTTTTCATTGCTATTCTATTTTTATATTTCTACTCATTAACGTCTGCCTCCACTTGAAGACCGTGAACTACTACTTGATGAATGTGAACTCATGCCACTTGAATGCGAACTGCTATAAGAGTGTGACATGCTACTGCTAGAGCGACTTGAAGAACTACTGCTAGAAGGACGACTATAACTTGATGAGCTGCTACTCGGTCTTGAATAAGAACTGCTGCTTGGTGTACTTCTTTGCATTGAACTGGAAGAACTGCTTGGTCTTGAATAGGAGTTAGAACTACTACTTGGTCTTGAATAAGTACTTGATTGGTTACTGCTATTGCTTGGTGTACTTCTTTGTACCGAATTTGAAGAACTGCTCGGCCTTGAATAGGAGTTGGAACTACTACTTGGTTTTGAATAAGTACTTGATTGGTTGCTGCTGTTGCTTGGTGTACTTCTTTGTACTGAATTGGAAGAAGTGCTCGGTCTTGAATAAGTACTTGAATTATTGTTGCTACTATTTGGAGTAGTTCTGTTTGGAGCAGAATAATTTGAAGAAGAACTATTCGGATCTGCTTTATTTACTGCTTGGCTACTACTATTGTTTGTAGTTGCTCTGACCGTTGAACCACTCTCTGCCGGAGTAGAACGATTGATTGTATTATTATTAGTAGTACTACCATTGTTTGCAGGTGTAGTACGATTGCTGACACCGGCATTCGAAGTGGTAACTGCACTTGAACGATTTGGACTGTCTGCAATGGTTGTTTCACCATTAGTCGGACGATCTTTCACTACGGAGCTACGGTTGGTGGTTGTTGACACCGGATCTACAGTAGTATTGCTGACAGTACCTGATGTGCTGACATTGTTTTTGGCAGCACTATTGATAGTATGACTTACTCCGCTGCGTGCAGCAAAAGTGCTTCCCATTGCTGTTTCATAGCGTTCGCCAAAAGTTTGCTTGTGGTCGTCAACTGCGCCTCCGCTTCTATTGCTGCCTTTGCCACTGCCACTACGATTGATAGCATTGATGCCTCCTTGAACTGAATTGCGGTGTCCATAGTTGAAAGCATAATTTCTGTCATGGTTGTTGTGATAATAATCACCTCTAAAACCATCCGGACGATAGCTGCCGCCAAAATGATGATGATGATGGTGATGCGGGCGATATGGATGATATGCATAGTAGTGATAATCATTCCATCCCCAACCCCAGTTCCATCCTCTATAATAATAGTGAGGACGATAGTAATACGGACGATAATACCAAGGATCATCCCACCAGAAATTATATCCATAATAAATACTTACTCCCCAGCATGCCGGATTGTAATTGTACCAATATTGATTGGTAAAATATGGATCATAATAACTCCAACCATAGTTGACCCCATAAAATCTTCTCAAACGGGCAGTATACTCATAATCGTAATAGTTATCTCCGTTGAAATAATAATTATTGGTAACATAAGTTGCTCCATCATCAGTCATATAAGACGATGTAGTGGAATAATCACTATTTTCATCAAGATAAACTTGCTCTACGGCAGGTGCTGCCTCGGCTACCGGAACATTTTGTGTAGCCAAATTGGCACGAGACTGCCTTTCTATCATTGCATTTTGATGTTGTAGAGCAGTATAATAACCGTCGTCATAGACAAAAGTCTGATTGATGGTGCAAGATGCTGCTATAACAAGCAATGTGCCGAACATGATGATTAACTTTTTCATAACAAAATCCTTTATTTTAATGTTATTTTCTTGTCTTGTTTTATATTTTTTTATACCTTTGCAAATTCATTTTTTTAATGGTGCAAAAATACAATTTTTTTTATTACAACATATTAATTGTCTTTTTAATTTATTACATTCAAAAATTATACCAAAATGTCAAAAGGACTTACAACAAGAGAAGAAAATTATTCACAATGGTACAATGAATTGGTAGTAAAATCCGATTTAGCCGAAACATCAGCAGTTAGAGGTTGTATGGTTATTAAACCTTATGGATACACCCTTTGGGAAAATATGCAAAGAATTTTAGACAACATGTTTAAAGCAACCGGACATACCAATGCCTACTTTCCGCTTTTTATTCCTAAATCATTTTTCAGCCGGGAAGCCAGTCATGTTGAAGGTTTTGCAAAAGAATGTGCTGTAGTTACACACTATCGACTCAAAAACGACCCAGACGGAAAAGGCATTGTCGTAGATGAAAATGCAAAACTGGAAGAAGAATTGATAGTCAGACCCACTTCTGAAACTATCATTTGGAATACTTATAAAAATTGGATACAATCTTATCGCGACCTGCCTATTTTATGCAATCAATGGGCAAATGTGGTAAGATGGGAAATGCGTACCAGACTATTTTTGAGAACGGCAGAATTTTTATGGCAAGAAGGTCATACCGCTCACGAATCAAAGGAAGAAGCCTTGGCAGAAACAGAAAAAATGATTAATGTATATGCCGATTTTGTAGAAAATTATATGGGTATTCCTGTTATAAAAGGAAGAAAAAGTGCCAACGAACGCTTTGCCGGAGCATTAGACACCTATTGTATTGAAGCATTAATGCAAGACGGAAAAGCACTGCAAGCCGGCACCTCCCACTTTTTAGGACAAAATTTTGCTAAAGCATTTGACGTAAAATTCTTGAACAAGGAAAATCAATTAGAATATGTTTGGGCTACATCTTGGGGTGTTTCCACTCGTTTGATAGGTGCCTTAATTATGACTCATTCCGATGATAAAGGATTGGTATTGCCGCCGAAAATTGCTCCTCTACAAGTAGTGATAATTCCTGTTTACCGCAACGAAGAAGAATTGAAGCAAGTGTCTGTAGTAGCAGAACAGATAAAAAATTCATTGACAGCTTCCAATATTACCGTAAAATACGATGACAGAGACAGTTATCGTTCCGGATGGAAATTCAACGAATATGAATTGAAGGGCGTTCCGGTAAGAATTGCCATCGGACCAAGAGATATAGCACAAAATCAAGTGGAAATTTGCAGAAGAGATACACTTGAAAAACAATCTGTCAACAATGAAAATTTGGCTGAATACATCAAAAATTTGTTGGAAGACATTCAAACAAATATGTTCAACAAAGCCAAACAATTTAGAGACAACAACATCACCAAAGTGGATACTTGGGAAGACTTTGAAAAGGCAATAGAAAAAGGTGGATTTGTCTATGCTCACTGGGACGGCACCATAGAAACAGAAGTTGCCATCAAAGAAAAAACCAAAGCCACCATTCGTTGCATTCCTTTCAACAATCCGCAAGAAGAGGGTAAATGTATTCTTACCGGCAAACCGTCAAAAGAAAGAGTTTTGTTTGCAAAAGCTTACTAAAAAATGAAAATTATTACATACAATGTCAACGGTATACGGGCAGCTATCGGCAAGGGACTGCTCTCATGGATAGAAGATGTACAAGCGGATGTGATCTGCTTACAAGAAACCAAGGCACAACCTGACCAAATTCCGAGTTTGCTATTAAAAGAAATGGGCTACGAAACCTATTGTTTTTCAGCACAGAAAAAAGGATATAGCGGTGTTGCCATTCTTACCAAAGTGCATCCTGACCATGTTGTCAGCGGCATGGATATGCCCATATATGACAACGAAGGTCGATTTATTCGTGCTGACTACGGAGACTTATCCATTGTAAGTGTTTACCACCCTTCCGGTTCCAGTGGAGACGAACGCCAAGATTTCAAGATGCAATGGCTGGAAGATTTCTTACAATATGTCACCCAATTGCGAGAAAAACGCCCTCAACTGTTACTTTGCGGAGACTACAACATTTGCCACAAAGCCATTGACATTCATAATCCAATTAGCAACGCAAAAAGTTCCGGATTTTTGCCGGAAGAAAGAGCTTGGATGGACAGATTTATTGACAGCGGATTTATTGACACATTCCGCTATTTCAACCAAGAGCCGCACCAATATTCATGGTGGAGTTTTCGTAGCCGTGCCCGCGAAAAGAATTTAGGTTGGCGGATTGACTACTTAATGGCAACACAAAATCTGGCACCGAAACTTAAACGGTCGGTTATATTGCCACAGGTTATGTTTTCGGATCATTGCCCGGTGCTATTAGAGATAGAGCAATAAAAAAAGCGGAGTTAGACTCCGCTTTTTTTATTGAACAGGCGATTACTTATCACCATAACTACTTCCGTCAAAGCAATGTGTACAAATATCACATTTTTTCATGCCGATAGAAGAAGCTATATTCTTTAATGAATTAAATTTCAAAGTATCTACACCGACTCTTCTACGGATGAGTTCCACCATATTGGCATATTCTTTAGTGGTATCGTCAATATAGCGTTCTATATGCTGCACTTTGCCGCCTTCCAATTCTTCTATTACTCGCAAACCTATCAATTCCATTTCTGTTTTGGAAGCAGAAAAATTGATAAATTTACAACCATACAACAATGGCGGGCAACTGATTCTGATATGAACTTCTTTGGCACCATATTCGTACAATTTCTTGACATTGTCCCGCAATTGTGTTCCTCTTACAATAGAGTCATCGCAGAACACAATTCTCTTGCCTTCCAACAAAGTACGATTCGGCAAAAGCTTCATTTTTGCCACATGTTCACGAACCGACTGGTTGGTGGGCATAAAACTCCGCGACCATGTAGGCGTATATTTGGTAATGCCTCTTTGATAAGGAATGCCTCTTCCTTTGGCATATCCTAGTGCCATACCGATACCGGAATCAGGAATGGCAGAAACATAATCTGCCTCCACATCGTCATGGATACCCATGTTGTAGCCAAACTGATAACGGGCATTTTCTACATTCAAATGCTCATATTCGGTGGTTGGATAACCATAGTAAATCCACAAAAATGAACAAATTTGATTCTTGTTGTTTGGTGCCAATAGTTGTTTGTAGCCGTCTGCCGATACCAAGCAAACCTCGCCCGGTGCCAAGAAATATTCTGTTTCATAGTTCAAATTGGCAAAACTGTGACTTTCGAATGCCACTGCTCTGGCTCCGTCTTTTTTGCCTATCACTATCGGTGTTCTTCCATAGAAATCTCTGGCGGCAATAATGCCCTGCTCTGTCAACAGAAGCATGGAACAAGAACCTTTTACTTTTTTGAAAACATTTTGAATGCCGTCTTCAAAAGAACGACCTTGCGTGATGAGCAAGGCTATCAATTCCGTAATATTGGTGGAACCGGAACTCAATTCTGTAAATTGCTGGTTTTTACTTAAGCAATCTTGTTCCAATTCTGACAAATTGTTGACTTTTGCAACAGTTACTATGGCAAAACGTCCCAAGTGGGAATTGACAACTATAGGTTGAGCATCGGTATCACTAATCACACCTATGCCGGCAGTGCCTAAAAACTTTGGCAAACTCTCTTCAAATTTAGTTCTAAAATAGGAATTTTGAATATTGTGGATGGAACGATGAAAAATTCCAGACTCTTCACGTGTAACCATACCACCTCTGTAAGTTCCTAAATGTGAATGATAATCTACTCCGAAAAACAAATCTCTAATACATGGTTGCTTTGCAACAACACCAAAAAATCCTCCCATAGTCAAAAAAAATTAAATAATTTTACATGTTGAATAAAATGCAAATGTAACATTTTTTCAAAAAATGAAGTCCATTTTTTCAAAAAAAATTTCAGTAGACGGTTATAGCACCCTCATCATGGTTTCAATTGTTCCAGATATTGGCTGATAGTAGTTGACAAGCCCAGATAAAGAGCATCGCAAATCAGTGCATGCCCGATTGACACTTCCAACAAATTGGGAATATGTTGGGCAAAATATTTCAAGTTGACCAATGACAAGTCGTGACCGGCATTGATGCCGAGTCCCTGCCGATTGGCTTCTTCTGCTGCAAGAATAAAATCACAAATGGCAGCTTCCGGATTGGCAGGATAGTTGCGGGCATAACTTTCGGTGTAAAGTTCAATGCGGTCGGTGCCGGTTTGTGCTGCATATTTCACCATCTCCACATTGGCATCTACGAAAATAGAAGTACGTATACCGTCTTTGTGATAGTTTTCTATCAATTTTTTCAAAAAATCCTGATGTTGAATGGTATCCCAACCTGCATTGGATGTCAATACATTAGGAGCATCAGGCACCAAAGTGACTTGCGAGGGCAAAATATCATGAATTAGTGCATTGAAAGATTCTGACGGATAACCTTCAATATTGAATTCCGTAGTAACTATTTTCTTCAAATCATATACATCGCTATAGCGAATGTGCCGTTCGTCGGGACGAGGATGCACTGTAATGCCTTCTGCTCCAAACTTTTCACAATCCTTTACTACCTGAATCAAATTCGGCATATTGCCACCACGGGCATTACGCAATGTTGCTATTTTGTTAACATTTACACTCAATCTCGTTTTCATGTTATTCTTTTTTATTTTGCAAAAATACAAAAAAAATATGTAACCAATCGGGTGTATAAAAAA